>SDBT01006963.1_pt1 | contig 18672 bp, 13 predicted proteins | sample 2277101 | NCBI WGS metagenome assembly SDBT01 (sample SAMN10404973, study PRJNA504765) | marine sediment metagenome | isolation source: marine sediment core GS10_PC15, 103 cmbsf | place: Arctic Ocean: Southern Knipovich Ridge | collected 2010
TTGCGATGAAACGGAAATTTATCAAAGCGGCGGCGTATCCATCGCCTTCTGGAACCTGGGCTGCGGCAGTAGCATCTGAAACGACGGCTACCTCAAAACCCTGTTCGATCAACTCTCGCATGTGAGATTCAGTGCATAGATTTGCGGACATTCCGCCCAGAATTATTTTACTAATTCCGCGTTTGCGAAGCTGAAGAACAAGATCGTTTGACTCCGGGCCGTAGACTTTGTGGGGACTTGTAACAATTGTCTTACCATCCTGTATATATTTTTTGTATCGATCAAGCCAATCGGACCCGGAACCTTCAAATCCTTCAAGATCGAGTTGTCCCTTGCGTTCAAACATGTGAATATTGTGCATTAACTCCTCTAGAGCACCGCCAAATTTAAAGCCATTATCGCCAATATCGGTAGGAAAATAATAATGCGGCGAAATAAAGACCGGGATCCCGGCTTGCTTGGTAGCTTTGAAAAGCCTTTCAATATTTTCAACTGTATTATTCGCCTGAACGCTCTTTTCCACTACTCCCCAGGCAGCACCCTTCGTGCTGAGAAAATCGTTTTGCGGATCAGTAATAACTAAAGCAGTTTTGCCCCTGGAAATTTCCATTCCAGGGTCTGGAAGACCACCTTTTTCAGAGGAACCCGATTCATTGTTTTTCTTGTCATTGTTTTTTTTGTCAACTTTTTTCAAAGACACCGTTAAATCTTTGAAATTTTCAATATTACAAGCTTTCTTAATATTCACAACGGCCTGGTCGGTCGTCCAGACTGTATTTGCGATGAAACGATAATTTATCGAAGCCGCTGCAAAACCATCGCCTTCTGGAACCTGGGCTGCGGCAGTAGCATCTGAAACGACGGCTACCTCAAAACCCTGTTCGATCAACTCTCGCATGTGAGAGTCAACGCATAGATTTGCGGACATGCCGCCCAGAATTACTTTATCTATTCTGCGTTTGCGAAGTTGAAGAATAAGATCGTTCGACTGCGGGCCATAGATTTTGTGGGGACTTGCGACAACTGTCTTACCATCCTGTATATATTTTTTGTATCGATCAAGCCAATCGGACCCTGAACCTTCAAATCCTTCGAGATCGAGCTGCCCCTTTCGCTCAAACATGTGAAGATTGTGCATTACCTCTTCTAAAACACCTCCAAATTTCCAACCATTATGGCCAAGATCGGTAGGGAAATAATAATGCGGCGAAATAAAGACAGGAATTCCGCCTTGCTTGGTAGCATTGAAAAGCCTTTCAATATTTTCAACTGTATTATTCGCCTGAACGCTCTTTTTCACTACTCCCCAGGCAGCACCCTTCGGGCTGAGAAAATCGTTCTGTGGATCAATAATAACTAAAGCAGTTTTGCCACGGACAATTTCCATGCCAGGGTCAGGAAGACCACCTGATACGGTTGACGTGATTGCCAAAATCACCATATTAGTCACAATGATTTTTGTAATAAAACTTTTCGATTTCATGATTTTCACCTTTCTATTTAAATTTTCACTTTTCAAGTTAAGAAGTTTCAGAGATTAACGGCCAATAGCTTTATCAAACGCCTCGAGTGAAGCATGCAGACTTGCAAAGTGCTTCCTGCCAAGAATCAACTTGCTCCAGTCATCTTTACTCAAATTAATCGGCGGGCCTTTATTAGGTTGATCGGTGATCGCCACAATGCCATTACGCAGTGCAATGGCATAGCTTACTTTTTTGTCGGTAAAGTTAGCGTTGAATTCTGCACGTTTTCCTTCAGCCAGACGCGGGTCAACCATAAAACGCAAATACTGCACATTGTCGTTGAGCGGTGAAGCTGCCAATTTTTTCGCTGTCACCGCACCAAGTATCTGGCTCAGTTGTTGATAGTGGCTAATAGTGTGCTCACCAAAACGTACCTTGCCTTCGTGCAACAGGGCTTCGGAGATATAGAAACCTCGGGCATTGGCTGAAGTTGTGCGTTGACCAAGGGCACGGGCGGCTTTGGCGCGAACTATTTTAGCTTCAGCGTTGCTATTGTCCAACTCCAGCAGTTGTGTTGTCAGATACAACGACCATTGCCACCCTTCCAGCGTTTTTTTTGCGTTTGAGGCTTTAGCTTGTTTAAGGACTTTTTTAGCACCGCCCATGGCATCAACCACCTGCCTGCTGAAACGTGCTTTGCTAAGTGGGTTGATATCGTAGACATCCCATCCCATCCAGCCAATGCGGGCGCCATAAACACGTTTGACGTGGCTCTCCACCTGGCCGTAGGCTTCCTTGTTCTTGCGGATGGCTTCGGGCAGGTAGATCATCTCGGCAGCGTCCTGCGCATCCATACCCAGGGAGATCGCGCGATAGGTTTGGTCATGGATGATTTGCATCTGGTCGCGGGTTTCCTGGAGGGCCGCAATGACGTTCTCCTTGCCGATAAAAGCCGGGCCGTGAATATCCACGTGATACTCAATATCACGAGTCAGTGCCAAATCAGCGGCTTCGACGAACACCATCGGGTTGCGGTACCAGTCGCCACGCAAGGTATAGAGGTTAAAAATGGTACCTGCGGCCAGTGCATTGGAGGCCAGCAGTTTCTTGTCGGGAAAATAGAAGGCTACACTTTCGGTGACATCGGTTTTGCTGGGCAACACCTCCACGCGCAAACCCGCGATCATGTGCTCCTCAACAACCCCGTCCTTGAAGGTGATATCAGGCGGCACAAATGCCTTGGTGCCGGTCAATTTCTCGGCACTGAAACCCATAAGATTGGGGAACGCATCGGGACCCTCTGCAGGGTGCAACATGCCGAACTGGATAGCCGCACGGGTGCCGAAGTTACCCGATAACACACTGACCCCCTGATCGGCATTTAGGGTCGCCACCAGATATTCATGTCCATAGAACCGGGTGTTCTCATCCTGCCAGGCCTTCGCCCCCATCACATAATGGGAATGGGTGTAGAGTACGGCTGCGACCTTGATCTTGCCGACCTTCTCTTCCAGGTAGCGGCGCTGTTCCTGGGCCACTTCAAGGTAATCGCCAGCATCGACGATAATCCACCCATCGGGCGCCTCGACGGCGATGAGGTTGCCGATTCCCCAACCGGCAATGCGGTAAATACCGTCGGCAATTTTCCGCACATGTTTTTCTGCGATCTGTCCTCCCTTATTAACCGATGCCGCCTGGGGCGAGGTCAATGAGCCTTTGGGGCCAGTGACAACCTTGTCCTGCAGCGACATATTGTACTGGCTGGCGGTCGGAGCCATCTTTTCGGCCTGAGCAACAGCCGCACTGGAAATCACCAATACTGCAATAACGATTTGTTTTGTTTTCATGATTACAGTCTCCTTAGTAATACAGCTAATTCTTTCTCGTATTGTTGCAGGATTTTTGTCAGTGCTATCTCTAAGGCTTTGAAGTAATCTTCTACCTTAGCTGAATTCATAGGCTCTGTTACTGTGTAAGTTTTTCCGAAAATGATTTTTTCTCCTTTTTCTTTATTCAACAGATATAAGGATATCTCAAGTTGAACTGCTGCCTGATTACTCATTGAGGCATCGAGATAAGTTTTAATGATATGACCCTCAAGAAGATGTGTCGGCTTCATGGTACTTCCGGGATAAAGGACTCGCGTGAACAAGGACGAATCGCTCATCCACTGACGGGTTTGTTCGGTCATCATTTTTGCAGGCGGGACCAAATGTTCCATGTAGAAACTATTCTCAAATTCATATTCAGACCTTTTATAAACTATGCTGCGTGTGCGAAATGCCGAATCAATGGAAAATGGCTCTACACTTAAAATTGCAGCGAATGTTTTACTGGAAACCGGTTTGGGCCTTTGGATGTCCAGCCAGTAACGCTGCTTGTCAAAATGCTGTTTTGAACACCCTGCAACCCAAAAGAAAACGATTGCGACAATAGTCAATATGTGGATTTGCTTTGTTTTCATTTTACTTTTCCCTTTTTGGCGGCGGGGTGCTAAATAACAGTTCGGATGGATTGTCCTTGAGATGCTCAGTAAGATAGTTCAGGTCTTCAGATAACTGTCTGATATTTTCTATAATTTCTCGTATTTCCGGGGTTTCTCCGGTAATTAATCGGCGCAACCGGGATAGAGTTTGATTTGTGTTATCAACAAGTATGGGGATGTTATCCAGTTTCTTCTTAGAATCAGGACTCTCGATTAAGTTTTGCAGGTACTTATTACTTTCTCGCAGTTCATCCACAAAAGCGGTTATTTTTGTGCTCAGACCTTTAATGTTTGCATCCATAACAGCCTGGTTGAAGGTTTTCAAGACCGTATTCATGTTATCTACAACAGTTTTAAACTCAACCTGTTCGAGTTTGTCGAGTATTTGATCAACTGAATTCTGCATGCCACTGAAAACACTCGGAGCCGAAGGGATGTAAACGAACTGCGGTTCCCACGGCACTTCCATTATGGGGAAACGCTTAGGGGCAAGAAAGACTCCCTCCAGATAGGCCCGGCCTGTAATTATATTTGAGGCTATACGCAGGCGAAAGCCACGTTGCACATAGATCGGTAATCGATGTTTGCGGTCTTGAGTTTGAGGGATGGGCAATTTTTCTTCAAACACAGAACAATTCACACGGATATACTGATCATATTTAGAAACTCCTACCTCATCCAGGGGGAAATCATAGCTTCTGGAAACAAAATTAATATTTTCTACCATACCAATTTTTACTCCGCTTATTAGTACATCTGACCCCTGTGTTAAGCCGTAGACAGATTCAGAAAAGTATGTCTCAAAATAAATCTTTTCCTTTCCAAATGTGCCGGAGCCAAAAAGGATAAGGCCTCCAACAGTCAAAGCCAAAGCAACCAATATAAATATGCCTAATTTGAAAAAATTTGTTTTTTCTGTCATGATAACTTACTCCCATTCCTGCTCTCCTGGGCCTGTCTATTAAAAAATTGACGCACCCATGGATTATCGCTATGGTCGCGAAGATCTTGAGGGTTCCCACGAGCTACAATTGTTTTTTCTTCCGCACTTAGCATGATACAACGGTCTGCAACGGTATAGATACTCGGCAGCTCATGAGTGACAATGACAAAGGTTTTTTTCAGTGTTCTGGCTAACTGAAGAATCAATTGGTCCATCTGGGCAGAAGTAATCGGATCCAGACCGGCTGATGGCTCATCGAGAAACAGTATCCTGGGATCAAGCGCCATAGCACGAGCGATTGCGGCACGTTTACGCATTCCTCCGCTAAGCTCATCGGGCATCTTGTACAGAGCATCTCCCAGATCTACCTGATTGAAACGCATGCGTGCTATAGCTTCTCTCGCTTCAAGCGGTAAATCAGTGAACTCCTCCAGGATCAATGCAATATTATCCAACAAATGCATGGAACCAAACAGTGCTCCATTTTGATACATCACGCCAAAATTACGCAGTATCTGTTCATAGTCTTTACCCTGAGCAGCTACAATATCTCTACCCTCGATCAGAATCCGGCCCTTCATGGGCTTAACCAGACCGATCATATGCTTGAGTAACGTACTCTTTCCGCAACCGGAACCGCCGAGGATAATGAAAACCTCACCTTCGTTAACATCGAAGCTAACATCGTGAAAAATGACTGTTTCACCATATCCTCCGGTCAGGTCGCGAACATTGATAACTGATTTTGCGTTTGACTCGACCATGAATCATATTCCTAAAACGTAATAGACCACTGCAAAGACAGAATCAATGAGGACTAACATGACCATACAAGCGACAACAGCCTTTGTAGCGGAATCACCAACGGCGCTGGCGCCTTTTCCGGTCTGCATACCCCTTGAACAGCCTATTGCACCGATCATAAAACCAAATACAAATGTCTTGAGCAGCCCTCCAAAGAGGTCGTTAAGCCCCGCTGTAGAAGTAACGTGGTCCCAAAAAACTATAGGGGAATAGCCTAAGCCAACCATAACAATTTCAGCTCCCAACAAGCTGAAAAGATTATTGAACATAGTCAGCAGCGGAAGCACGAGAACCAAAGCAATCACCCTGGGCACGATCAAGAATCGCATGGGATCAAGACCGCTGGTGGTCAGAGCATCGAGTTCTTCGTTAACTTTCATTGTCCCTAATTCGGCGGCATAAGCCGAACCGCTGCGGCTGGCTAATATAAACGCTGTAATCAGCGGACCAAGTTCCCTGAACATACACAACACGACTAAATCGGCGACATAAATCTCTGCGCCGAACATTCTTAATGCAATAGCCGATTGAAAAGCAAGAATCATTCCGATTAAAAAACCAAGAAGGGCGGTAATTCCGACACCATTGGCCCCGGCTTTTTCAGCAAGAAGAAATAACTCTCTCCATCGTATTCGACCTGGGTGTGCCAGTTGAGTAATAGACCGATAGACCAATTCTCCCAGAAACGCTGTCTCCTTGCGAATATCTACAGCAATCTGATAAGTCGAACGACCAACACTTTGCCCGATTCTCTGAAATAATGACATTGCTGGTGGTATATGAACATCGCATTTGAGACTGTTGCTCTGAATGAGTTGCAGTAAGTCGTCGTGGAACCCTTCCAAGGCAAACGACCGTTGCTGCTGATCCTGTTTTTCCTTAAGTGCAAGAAGAAAAGTAATCCCAGCCCCATCGAAAGCTGAAACATCAGAACCATCCACAAGAACCCGAACCGGATTGATTCCTTTGAGTTTCTTCATTGTTCGGTCCCAGAACCGTTCCACCATTTGGACATTTAGATTCCCATGTGGGACAATTATAAAAGTATCCTCTTCTTGTCGATACTCCACGTTATTCATGGAATTTATTTCTCAACCGTTTGTATAGACGGGAAGGTCCAGGTTCCGTCTAAAATTTCTTTGTGCGGCTGATACAACCGTACGATATAGTTCCATCCCTCCATGATATGTAGATAATTCAGGGCTTTGGGATCGCCGCCAAAATGTACGGTAAACGAACCATCTTTATTGGGTTTTCCTGTGATGTTATTCACGCTATAAGCATCGTGTTCATTTTTTTGCAAATAACCATCTCTGTTGTAAAGGGTGATGGACCAGAAGGCGTCCACCGGCACGTCCTTGACTGTCAGTTGATAGGCGCCCACCGGAAGGTTCGGCTCCACGTTAAGATAGAAGGCCTCATATTCAGGCAAACCTCCCCAACCAAAGGCGGTCCCAAGTAAGTGCCGAACTTCACCCACTTCCTCTTTCCTGCCGAACATTCTTTTCGCATCGGAAAGCCCTCTGCTCAATTCAAGCAGCGTGCTATGGGTATTTTTATAACTAACCTGATCGTAGTTTGGGTGTGTGTAAGGCTTGGCGGAAACAGCTTTGGTCGTTATTTGATCCTGCAAAGCGTTCACTTCTTTAATGTCCGCCGGGTCAGAGGAGTTTACCAGGATGCGTGCGCTGAGAAAAATATAGGGAGTGTGAAACTCCTCCATCGTCAACTCATAGTTACCTGCATCGTGGTACACCTTGTTGATATAGTGATCCTCGTTCACCACCACGATCGACAAGTAGCGGTCGCCAGTGTCCGGTATGGTTAGCGTGGCTCCCCTGCTAATATCTATAAGAGCGCCGCTGTAAAGAGTGTCGCGATTCATGCGGATAACGTTTTGGGCGTCTAACGGTGTGGGTGTACGAATATGCCCCCATGTGTTGACTTTTTTACCCACCATTTCCAGGAAACGATCAATCTGTGATGCCGTTTCGGCGCGTACAAAATTGTCTACATTAACGTGAATTGGCGCGTCATCTGCAAAGGCAAACTGACCAAACACTTCTGGCTGCGGCATCTTCCACGTTTTCATTTTTTCAGCATCAGGCGAGTAAATTCGGTACATGAGGCTAAGATCTATATCGGCCCTGTTAATAGGCAACCAGTTTTCTTTCGGAACACCTTCAGGTTTCTTCTCGCTGATGACTATTTCAATACCACCTTTAGCATTGAGTTTGAAACCGGCATTTTCGCCGACACTGTATTTCTTGCGGTCATTCGGAATAAAGAAACCGTTTTCCTGGTCGTAAAGCGTCAATGACCAGAACGCCATAGCAGGGGGTAACTCATCTCTGCTCATTTTCAATACATAGTCGTGCTGGGCGTTCATTGGCTTGCCGTCTTTGGTTGTAACCGGGAGATAGCGGGCCTGATACACTGGCAGACCGATCGGCCCGGTTACGGACTGAATGACCTGGACCTCAAGGTCAATCTGTCCCTTTGGCATAAATACCTGGTGCGCACTCTTTGCTAATAATTCAGGATCCGTCACATCTAAAAGCGCCTTCCTGGCCACTTGTTTTGCGATCTTGCGCAACCTCGGGCCTTTGAGCTGGACGATCTCTGTACCATCAAACGTTTTTCCCGGTTCTATGCCGAACGGTTTATAAGCTGCCAGCAAGGCCTGATCCATGGCATTGCTGGGATCGAAGGTTGTGTGATTGAATACAAACTGCATCACTTCGGGTAGGTTGTTGGCAAATACATCTGCATCCGACTTGCCATAGGCTGGAAACTTCACATCACTGTAGTCCTTGGACGGCTTGCCCTGGAACTCGGACAGCGTTAACACTTTGACGCTTTCCAGCGCCTGGATGATCCGCTCCATCCGCGCCGGGTCGGCCTGGTGCGGCATCGCGCGCAGAAAAGCCACAATAAAATCGCCATCAACCTTCACAACTCGATCAACACCGCTAATTTTTTTCCCTTGATAACCTTCGGTGCGATCCGTGTAGAAGAGCACTTTCGTCGGTATCTTGAAATCTCCCTTGCTGGTTGCTAACGGAACACCGACGTAATGGTCATAGCCCGATGTTTCAAGGACAACATATTTCGAGTCAATGGCAGGAAACTCTATGATAACCGGATCGAGGCGCAGATCCAGAATTGCCCCTTGGTATAAGGTGTCATTGTTGGGTCGGGCAATGGACGTCATATTGTGGTCGGCTAGAGCAGTCATAGCAACTGACTTATTGAATCCGTCCATAAACATTCCGCCTGAAACAGGCTCTAACGCGAACTTCTGTATCACATTATACATGGCCACGTACTGGTACGATCGCCGGACGATATTCTCGACCTGTTCCTTGTTGAACTCAATGGTCTGTTCTTCCGGAGCTTTTGGCGAGCAACCAGACAGCAGGAACATGGCTATAAGCCAAACCGTTAACCACTTGAATCTGTTTTTTTCCATTTTTCAGTTTCCTCTCTATAGAACTGCGTTGCTATTTCGCTGGCCTTTCACATTTACTTTATCTAATACAGCACCCACAATATGACACGATAAATAAATATTGTCTATCAGGGAAATGCCTGATTTATGTATAGGGGAATTCACGTGTAAACCGGCAGGATTTCCCTCAATACAACTAACTATTCGACTACCATGCCCTTGACAATAGAGATTATCACCCTAAAATCACGCTTTATGACCGAACCGGCACCTCGAAAAAAGAAAAAGAAGAAAAGAAACCAAACCTAACCATAGATTGGCTCGCTTACGTCGCTCTCCGCTTGGTCGTACTCGTACTTTATATGTTCGACGTCGAGGTAAACCGAACAATCTGTTCCTCGCCTGGATAGTGTAATGTAACTTTATGTTCTTTCTTGTGTGTGTCCATTGCTACATGTGTTATAGTCTTTTTCATAATGGCGAAGGCCATGTAAAAAGTTTGACCCACTGGTATTTAGTTTTTTCGGTTGCATGGGAACTTGGCGAAGATGGACTTGGCGTGTGTGATAACCTGGGTTGACAGGGAATGGTACCACCCTTTCAGCCACCTCAATAATTCGAGAAATACCTCGAAATAGGCAATTATTAGCTGGTTATGGAGGCAAGCGATATAAAATTGTGTGTTAAGTTGCTAATCCAGTTCCATATCCGGGATCTCAAACCAAGACGGAAATATGATCGCTGTTTTCGGTTCAAGAGTTCAAATGACTTTCTGATTTTGATAATCTGATAGAAATCAATAATAATATTGCACAAAAGCCAACTTTTGATAATATTAATGAAATTTTGGAATTAAGATGGTTCATACGAGCTACAAAATAGACAAGGACAGTTTAAAACTGACCATACAGGGACGGTTGGATGCAGACTCTGTGGCCCAAATCTGGTCTGAGGCTATTAAGAAATTGTCTGATACCAAACCTTCACTTTTGGAGGTGGACGGTACGGATATCGAGTATTGCGATGGCGCTGGGGCAGCTCTTCTTTTGCAGTTGAAGCAAAGACAAGAAAAAGAGAATCGACAATTCCTGATTAAAGGTTTGAAAACAAAGTTTGAGCAACTTATCAAAATATTCGATCCTGGCCAAAAAAGTGAGTTCTTGCCTAAAAAGTTTTCACTTACAAGAATTATAGAAAATGCAGGCAAGGGCTGTTCTCAGGCCTTGAGTGATTTTAAGACACAAATCAGTTTTTTAGGTGAATTACTTGTAAAATTTTTCGCCATAGCCTTGAAACCGAGCACACTTCGATGGGGGGACACTTTTTTAATTGCCGAGAAGAGCGGGGCCGATGCCGTTGGTATTACCTGTATGCTTGGCTTTCTGATCGGTTTGATCCTCGCATTTCAGTCAGCGATAGGCATGCAGAAATTCGGTGCTCAAATATACGTGGCCGATCTTATTGTAATTTCACTTTTCAGAGAACTTGGTCCTTTGATTACTGCTATTGTCTTTGCCGCCAGAAGCGGTTCAGCCTATGCTGCTGAAATTGGTACGATGAAAGTAAACGAAGAAATTGATGCCTTGACGACGATGGGTATTGACCCGGTAAAGTATTTAGCTGTACCAAGAATGATTGCGGGTATATTTATGATGCCGCTTCTAACTATGTTCAATCTGCTGTTTGGCTTAATAGGATGTGGCTTAGTTATGCTTTCCTTTGGTTTTTCACCGATAACTTATTTGAACAGAATTCAAGAAGCAGCAACTTTAGGCGACTTGTCAGGCGGCTTAGTCAAAACCCTGGTCTTTGGTGCATTGATTGCCGGTATAGGATGTTTGAGAGGTTTGCAGACTGCTTCAGGCGCAAGTGCTGTTGGAGATTCTGCGACTAAAGCGGTTGTCAGCAGCATCATTGCCATAGTTGTTGTAGATGGTGTTTTCGCAGTAGTTTATTTTTATCTTGGGATATAAGATACAATAATGGCAGATTCTGAGGTTGTAATTCGAGTTGAGAATCTCACCGCCGGTTATGGCGATGTCGCGATTATTAAGGATATAAATTTTGAGGTCCAGACCGGTGAAGTTCTTATTATTTTAGGCGGTTCGGGCTGCGGTAAAAGCACCCTTTTGAAGCACATGATTGGTCTTTTACCACCTGTTTCGGGAACAGTTTTGATCGAAGGTAATGATATAGTGTCTGCTCGGGGTCGCGACAGGATAAATATTCTTCGAAGAATAGGCGTCATGTACCAGAATAGCGCTCTGTTCGGATCGATGAATCTTATAGAGAATATCTGTTTAGTCCTTGAAGAGTTCACGGACTTGCCTAAGGATGCTATGGAGTTTATAGCACGAATGAGGCTTAAGGTGGTTAGCCTGGAGGGCAATGAGTATAAGATGCCTTCGGAACTCAGCGGAGGGATGAGAAAGAGAGCGGCCATAGCTCGTGCTATGGCTCTGGATCCAAAGGTATTATTTCTTGATGAGCCCTCTGCGGGACTTGACCCTATTACCTCATCGCAACTGGATGATTTAATCATTGAGCTCTCCAGAAGCCTCGGTATTACGTTCGTCATAGTTACACATGAGCTGCCGAGTATATACAAGATAGCAGACAGGGTTATCATGCTTGACAAAACCACCAAATCCATAGTCGCTACAGGCAAGCCTGATTATCTGCGTGACAACAGTGATAATTCATGGGTAAGACAGTTTTTTAACAGGGAATCATAAGTTCTATTTTAGCTTTTTTGTCAAGTACTAATAAGAAGCCTGATACTCTTATATTGAGGAAAGAAAAATGAGTGAAAAAGCGAATTATTTCAAAATAGGATTGTTTTTTATTGTATCCGTAACTTTAATCGTGACCGCCGTTATTATCTGGGGCGCAGGGCTTTTTACGAAAGATAAGATTTATTATGAAACGTATTTTAATCGCCCTGTTACCGGACTGAACGTGGGGTCATCGGTTTTATTAATGGGAGTCAAGATAGGACAAGTTGAAGAAGTTGATTTTATTTCTGCTGTTTATGATGTTTCAACTGATCAGGAATCAGTGACCGGATATAAGCCTTATGTTGTAAGGGTTTTATGCTCTATAAGTGCAGAAGGGGCTAAAGAACGAACCGGCGATATTACAAATGAACAGAGAGAAGCTCGCATAAGAAATATGATGAAGCAAGGTTTAAGAGTAAGGCTTGCCTCAAATATACTAACTGGTCAAGCTTATTTAGAAGGAGTATTTGTAGATCCAAATCGCTTTCCCATTTTGCCTATTACATGGAAACCCAGACACATGTATGTTGCTTCGGCCCCGGGGGAGCTTTCCACCATGAAGGATTCGGTGGATAGAATCTTAGTAAAGTTAGAAGAAATAGATGTTAAAGTAATTGTCGACAACATAAATCAACTGCTGGTTGAAGTAAAGCAAGTGGCTAAAGATGCGAACGTTCCAGGCGTGACCGGCGAAATGAAAGCTCTCTTTGCTGAACTACGCGGGACGAATCAGAGCCTACAGGGATTGCTGACAAACCCAGACCCCAATGCCGAAAGCGGCAATCTCGCACAAATTATGGCCAGGCTTGATACTACCTTGGAGAAGATAGACAGAAGGATTACCATCAATAGTCCTGATATCGACAAAACTTTCCGGAACCTCAGGGCAATTTCAGATGACATAAAGGAATTAACGACAATTCTGAAAGAGCATCCTTCCGAGCTAATATTTAGTCAACCCCCAACAAAATCGGAGATACTAAAATGAATAACAGAGCAATCACATTGTTTAGCTTAATGATCGTATTGGTGATCTCGCCTGGATGTGCGCCCAAGAGAACAGCTTACAATCAAAGGCATTTTATACTCGACGTGTCTCGAGATCATCCACAGCATAAACTACGCAAAGAGATAATTATGGATGTCCAAAGTTTTAGTGTTGACACGACCTTTAGCACTAAAAGTCTTGTATATCGAAAAGCTAAATCAGAATATAAGACGGATTTTTATAACCAGTTTTTGGTAAAGCCGGAGGATATGATAACAGAAAAGACTCGTAGTTGGCTTTCAGAATCAGGACTGTTTAAGTGGGTATTAGAACCGGGCATCTATGCTGATGCGACCCACACGTTACAAGGTAATATAATTGCCTTGTACGGTGATTTCAGAGAAGAATCATCACCAAAGGCAACGATGAAAATTCGTTTCTTCTTAGTCAAATTGCCAGGGAAATCTATTGTTTTTGGAAAGACCTATGAGGCGGTGTCCGAGGTTGGCGACAGGACAGCTGAATCTCTGATCGAAGCATTTGGTGTTTGCCTGACGAATATATTATCAGATTTAGAAAAAGATTTACAGAAACAGTTATAACTGTACCAGGGAAAACATATGCTTACGACAGATTAGCCAGTGCTTGTTCTAACAATCTTCCGATTTCGAGGATGGCTATGAGACGGTTTTAGCATATTTGTAAACTAATGATTTGATATTGATAGTGGCATCTTCATAAAACTGCATAAATGAAAAAAACACTAAAGATAACAGCTTGCACTCTCATCATTTGCCTTGTCAGTTTTTTTGCATATGTTAAGTACTGGGCGGGACCAAAGTTTATTCAAAAACAATTTAGTAAAGCGGTATCAAGTTTTTGGGATGGACAGCTTAGATTTGAAAATGTTCAGTTTAACTTTTTCGATGATCAGCGTTATAAAGGTGTTACATTTCTCGATAATAAGGGCCGCCAATGGGCACGCGCCGATACAATTAATGCCACATTGGGAAACTGGCCAAGCCGAAATTATTATTTACGTAACATTGACATTGATAAACTAACCATTCAGCTTCTTTTGGATACCGATAAAACGACATTTCCTTTGAAACCTGCATTCTCCGCATCAAACCCAAAGGATCCAAACGCTGTATTACAATCAGTAAACATTAACACTGGCTCAGTAAGTGTAATCCGTAATAATGGGGAAAAGATTTATATCGGTGACATATTTCTTTTGGCTAAGAGGCAGAAAGGAATATTTGAGATATCAACGGCAATTAACAACTCCGGCACACTGGATGATGTTGTTTTCAAAGGAACTTTGAGTAAAGACCATTTCGAACTGAATAATATATCCGGAAGTTTTTGTGATGGTAAAACAAAAGGATATCTTCGAATTGATAAGGACAAATCAAATCCCCCGGATATTGCTGGACATATCAGGCTTGAAAAAATAGACCTGGCAAAGTTGACAAAAATAGCTAAATATGCTGATAAGATAACAACAGGAAAAGCTACATTAGAATACTTTTATAAAGCAGAAAAGTTGGACTTGGATGCTCTTTTGGGCCATGGATCCCTTTTTATTGACAATGCAGACATGCTGCCAATACCGCTATTAACTGAAATCTCGAAAATAATAGGTCTTACAGACAAAGAAATCAAAACAACCTCTGATGCATCAGCAGTCTTTAGGTCTAAAGGTCTTAATTTGGAAATAGAACAGGCATATTTTACGAATCAACATGAAGCTATTGTTATCGAGCCGGGAGGTACTATTGACTTAAAAAATCGTACGATAGATATTTATATTACCGCAATTCATCTCAGGCATATAGATGATTTTATAAGAAAAGTTCCTGTATTGCGACTATTCGTAAGACTTAAAAACAAGCTTAAACGATTAAGAATCGAAGGTCAATGGTCAGATCCACTTTCTAAAATGATAAAAAAAGAACCCGTTAATGACGTTAAAGAGGGTGTTGTCGAATTCTTCGAGCAGATAGCTAAAACCAGCGGCGAATTAATACACCAAACAACAAAAGGTACAAAAACTTTTTTTGAAAATGAAGAAAATGAATGAATAATATTTTATCTTCCAAATGAAAAGCGAAAAATGGATAGGAATCTGAAACATACATTAGAAGTATATCTCCTGAAAACCAATTAGCAACTCGTCATTTAAGATTATTTCTTACAATTATATTATTAATAACCGTATCAATGTCTGTCGGCTGTTCTTGGCCAAAAACTTGTGATGCCATTTTAAAAAAGGGTATCCAAATCAGAGATCGGCTGCTGGATGGGAGGGGTGCCTGCCAATAAGCTGCCGTTTGAATTTCCTGCGCATGTATCCTTTAAGCTGTTCTAAATCATCCCAGTTCTTCACCGCACTTTTAGTCCGCTCATTGAATATCACTTCAACCGGACCAATAATGAAAGTCGCATAACTGCCAAGGTTATATTTCGGATTAACATATCGGTAGCTCGTATCTGATATAGGCCTGAGACCAGAATAGTTGCTTAAGAAGCCTTTTTTCCGACAGTTCTGTCGTATAGGTTGGAGGCTTGCAACCAGTAAGCATTGTCAAAAACCTAACTGCAGACCAAAACAAATACGGACACCCTAATATCTCTTTACATTGTTCAGACCATCCCTATTCTGTCTTTAATATCTTTTAACCGTCTGGTGTTGTGGCGTGTTTGCCATAAGTGTGTTCGCCACCAGAACCAGATTCTCAAAGATCTTTATTGAGTTTTTAATAGAAGCATTAGCATCAGCAGCTAAAATGCTTTAGCAAAAGCGCGAAAGTTAACTCCTGGATGTTTATGGTTTACCGTACTTTAACAAGGCGTTTTTGAAATCTTTCTGCCCAGTCATTTATTACCTGTTTGGCAGCATCCCATTTGCCTAAATTTGCAAAGGGAAATCTTGAACCTTCCTTCGATTCAATAACTGCACCTATCTGCTCACCTGTCATGGAATCAACGACCTCTGCTTCCATTGATGCGCCGCCAATACCGGCACCAGCTATCAACTTTGCCTGAGGAATGAGAGCCATCACATTCGATTTAGTAATATCGGTTAGTGCCGCTCGAATTCTTGCTACATCTGGCCCAGGCTGATAAACCACTCTATTTCCTGAATCCTCAACAGCTTTGACAATCATGGCATGCATATAATTTGTCAAATCTGTCATTTGTTGCTGGGTCAGTTTCCCTTTTGATTTTGCCTTGTTGTGAAAATGTACTTCCACCCGATTTACAATAAAATTGGAATACCGAGCTAATGCTCCCTCGTTTATATAGCGTAAGGATGAATTGGATTCCTTACTGAGACGTGAGTAGTCAGAAAGAAATCCCGTCTTGGCACCAACACTGCCACATCCGCACTGTATTAACATCATACCAATAACCGCGACCATTAACACACTTGTCTTTTTCATTTTTGTTCTCCTTTTTGTTTCTATTAATAATTAGCTATTTTTTTCCTGTCTTCTGAACTATCACGTTTCCATTATTTGTCTCCTTTCTTATGATTTTCGCATACAATTTATAAAACATTACACTCAAAAAGATTTCGGAACATACTTAAACTTCTGTCCACCCAATGAAGCATCCACCATCAAACCCGATTCAGCCATAACAAAAACCGCTATACCATCCTTGTAATCAGCTTTTGCAGCGGCCCCGGCAGTTATCTTCCTTTCTCTTGTGTTTTCTTTGATTGCGGTTTCTTGGAATCTATACCTTCATGCTCATGAGGCTTCTTTTCGCGAACTTCGTTCGCCAACTGCGTGTGTTCTTGTGAAATATAAACTCCAATAAGTCGCGCAATGATTATTACCAGATACATCTGGCCCGTAATTGCCTCTAAAATGGTCAAACTTATAACCATGTTATTTAAGGGAACAATATCTCCAAAACCTAAAGTCGTTAAAGCAGTATAACTAAAATAAATAAAGGTCATTGGACCCACCTGATCAACTTGAAATGCTGTCGAATCGAAAAAGTAGATTATTTCATACATAAGAGACCACAATACTCCCATCAAGAAATAAATGCAGATGGAGCCTTTAATTCTATCACTTGTAACTATCCTTGCTGCAAATAACTTCTTTAGAAAAATTTGTATCGTTATAAATAGAAAAACCACAAATATTGCTCGTCCCACTATATAAAAGGAACCAGTAATTGTTGGATTGATGTGTGCATATTTGGATATAAGAGTACAAGCCAAACCTGTCAGAGAGAGGATTGTATAATACTTCAACTTCTTTTTGTTCGTGACGGTTACCCGCAGGGCAAGCTGAACAATATTGAACAGTAGAAACAACATCAATGGGAATCTCAGGCCTGTAGCGAGATACAACGGACCAACAAAAAACAGCAGTATAATCCCAATCAATAGATGGTTATACTTGTTATGCACATTTTTATTTGAATAATATTCTCTAAGATATTTCATCTTTTCTTTCTATACTCGGTCCTTATAGACCAGAGCGGCAGTTACGAAACCATAAGGTATCTTCACTTGTCATCCATTAATCTAAATATGATCTTCAAACTTTATTCAAAGCGGCTTCGCCAAACAAAAATGGGCAAAGCCGCTTGATTTTATTACCTTTTACCTTAGTCTGTTAATTTTATGACAACCTTATCCAGTGCTCCCTTGAATGGGAAAGGACCTTTATAAAGTTTCGAAACCTGTGTGCCCGTGTCACGACCCACGTCGAAGGTTTCCGCCAGCGAATAAGTACTGATATGCATCCTTGGCATATCAACAGTGTCCACTCTTTTGCCGTTGACATAAAGCTCACCGGTTCCACCAAATGCCTTGGTCTTGATGAAGTTGAATTTCAATTCTGTCGGACCTTGAGGCAATTTAGGTGACGCCAGCGTGTAATAAACACCATCCAGATAGTTGTAGTCGTAGTACAGACGACCATTCTTAATAAACATCGTGAAGCCCCCCGTCATACCGCCGACACAACAGATAACACCCTCTTCATAACCTTTAAGATCAATGGCAGTTGTAATCGTATGAGGGCGATTTTTAACCGGCGCCGAAGCCTTCTCTGCAATACGGTAGGCGCCGGGTGCATAATAAACAAACAATTTCTGGTCGCCGAACAAGATGTCCTGCGTCCCGGCCAGACGCTTGAGCATGTCGTCGTAGAGAGGGTAAACGTTGTATTTCCAGGCCTCCTCTTCAAAGATCTTTTTAAGCTCTTCAAGCTTTTTTGGATGCTTTTTAGCCAGGTCTGTACTTTCCGAGAAATCCTCAGCCACGTGGTAAAGTTCCCACACATCATCCTCAAATGGGGTGACAGAACCGACAATCCATGGCATTCGCTTGCCATGCAGCGTCACCGCTTTCCAGCCGTCCACCCAGATCGCCCGATTGCCGAACATCTCGTAATACTGGCGTTTCTTTACGTTGGGCGCATCGGCGTCGTTGAAGGAGTACTTCATCGACTTGCCATCCATCGGCTGCTGCTCGATGCCGTGGTATTCTTTCGGCACAGAAAGACCCGCTGCTTCCAAAATAGTTGGTGCTATGTCAGCGATGTGGTGGTACTGACTGCGAATCTCGTTTTTGGCCTTGATGCCTTTGGGCCAGTGTACCACTAAGGCATCAGTCTGACCTCCGCGATGTTCACTTTGCTTGAAGTACCGAAACGGTGTGTTTCCTGCCATTGCCCAACCGGCATGGTAGTGTGGATAAGTTGTTGCATCACCCCAATTGGGATAATGC
>SDBT01006964.1_pt1 | contig 18672 bp, 17 predicted proteins | sample 2277101 | NCBI WGS metagenome assembly SDBT01 (sample SAMN10404973, study PRJNA504765) | marine sediment metagenome | isolation source: marine sediment core GS10_PC15, 103 cmbsf | place: Arctic Ocean: Southern Knipovich Ridge | collected 2010
ATCTACAGACAGGCTCGAAGCCTAAGGGGTCGACGGCCTTCCCAGCAACTTTTGCATTATATCTTTTTATCCTTTAATATCTCCTTAATTTTTGATGATCTTAAACATACAAGGGGTCGCATAGTATGCGACCCGGTCCAGCCTAAGCTGGACTGAAAGAATGCACAAGATTAAAATAACTTAGGAGCCATTAGTTAATCTCCACTAAAAATCTATATTTAATTTCTTATCAGCAAGCTAACGCTTGCCGGGTCGCATGATATGCGACCCCTACGCTAAATATAAACATCAAGCCGACAACTCTTTCCGGTTAATTGAAACGTGGGCTTAAGATCACCCAGCAAAGGTGCCAGGCGAGGGCGTTTGACAACAACACGTTTGCTCGCGGTTTTTAAGGCAAATTCAAATAATTTTTCAATGTCATTTTGTTCGGGCAGCAGTGCTTGTAAAGCGCGCATTTCTTTTTTGACGAGTGCGGATTTCTTGCGTTCTGGAAACATGGGGTCTAAATAAATCACGTCAGGATTTTGTTTGAGTGAATTTAAATAATCTATGCTGTTGGTGTGAACGAGAGACATGTTTTGTAAAATAGATTTGACCGCGGCATTTTTCATGCCGCGATCATAGCCATCTTTCAATAAAGCAAAAACAATTTTAGATCGTTCAATCGCAGTGACATGCGCACCAAAACTTGCCAGCATAAATGCATCGATGCCAAATCCTGCTGTGGCATCAAGGATTGTTGGCTTAAATGTTGACGTGATGCCGCACGCTTTTATGAGTAATTCTTTTTGTTGTGTGCGTGTTCGATAGTTTAATTTTTCAGAAGAGAAGTTTACTTGCACAATGTCAGATGTGTTTGAAATAAGCGAAAGTCCATTAGTATTATATAAAAGGAAAAAATCAACGTTTGCATCTTCTTGATCTGCAATTGAAAGGTTTAATTGAGAAGACAGTTGCTTTATTTTTTCAAATGGTAGGTCAGATAAAGATAAAATTGCAATTTTCAAAGTATTTGAAATCCCTGTTATCTCGCGCCACAAGTCCGAGTAATTCTGCTAATAAGAGTTGGTTCTTCTAATGCTTCTGTTTGGTTGTCGGAGAAATTATAATCTGTGGGATTAAGCTTGTTTCGGTTCCTAACATTGGTTCGTAATAGCTCAGACCATTCTTTCATTTCATCAGGTGTAAAACTCGAAAGAGTTTTTGGATCCAAGGCTAAAATAACCGGAGTGATAAAATTTTTGGGCACATGAATGTTTTTAGTTTTTACGCCAGCATCAACTAGTTTTCCAAAAGCATATGCAATTAATTCGGGATCATCATGACGAAGATGAAAATCTTTATGAGCGCCGATATTTTCGACGAAAGGTTCAATCGTTTGCTTCATCGATTCGCGCATTTTATCTGGATTAGTGTTGTCAATCATCAATCTGCCATTGAGTTCGTTATTTTTAGGCAGTTTGTTATAATCAATTGTGGCGTGTGCATATTTTTTAGGGTCAGTCGTAAATCTTTCGCCAGAAGTTTTCAACAATTCTTGAATATCATGTGTTATTGTTTCTGTGTGTTCTTTTGAGTTTTTATCTTTAGCAAAAATAATAAATGCTTGTTGATCGCTCTTTATGTCATAAGATAGTTCTACTATTTTTTCAAATTTTTCTTGAAGGGTATGTAGATCAAAAATGAGGGCGTCTCTATCGACACCTGGGGCTAAGTTTGCTAAATAAGAAATAGCGTCTTTAATTTCGTTTGATTTATCTTTCAGTGCTAAGCGTTTTCGCCAAAGATTTTGGTGCTCATTTGGAGTGATATAGCCTTTTTCGAAGTACGCTAGTGCAAAGTCATTTGCTTGTTGGGATGCTTGGTTAAGAAAGTTTCGGCCGTTCTTTATTGGCAAGGTGGTGCCGTCTTTTGCTGCAGTAACGCTATCTATAAACGAGGTTTTACGCGTCTCGTTGTCTTCATTAATGGCGTTTTTAAAACTAATATATCTTGATGGCTTACCTTGCGCAGTGGTGTGTTTTAAAAATGCTTTAATATTGTTGTCACTGGGATTTCTCGTCATGTTAAAAGCAGCAAGTTTTGCTTCGCGTGGAATATCACCGTTTGCATCTAACTTGAGTGCGAAGTCATTCTGATGCTTGTCAATAACTCCAGCCAAAAAGTTATAAGTTGAACTGTAATCATCCGTCAGTAATCTTTGAAAAATCATTTTATTTTTATCGGCGCCAGCACTAATAATTGGATCGCAAAAACCATCAATACCGGCATCAGCAAGCGGCTCAGCAAAATGACTTTGCGCGAGTTTCTTTAATTCTTCTTTTTTTACGCCATTATTCTGGCGAATGGATTGCAACAATTGGCGTGTTCGAGGTGATAATGCTTGCGCTGTTTTCGAGCCTAATGGTATGCCTGCCGGATCAGAAGCAAATTGTATGTCATCTCCAATGAGTTCCTTGCCTGTCGAATCTTTATGAATTCCCAAAATATCCCGCGCAGCCTGAGTGATGTCTTTTGGTGCAATCCAGCCTTTGTCCCACTTGGCAAAATCAAAATCTTCTGTGTTGTAGAAGTTATTGAGCTTAGCTTGTATATTGTCACCTTCAACTTTGGGCCAATAATTATTCTCTTCATCAAATTGATATATCTCATAATTTTGTTGCAAGGTCCCATCATTAGGAGATATTTGGCGTAATATCAGTAGCCCATTTTCAGTTCGAATCTGGAGGGGGTTGACGGCAGGGTTGACATCATAAACAAGGGGATACAGGCGGGATTGCTTAAGATCTTCAGGGTTAAATTTCACCAGTTGGCCTGTAGGTATCGCCGTTTGCCCTGCGGTTGGTTTTTGTCTGCTGAAGACTATCGGACGTATCTTGGTTTTAGGCATCTTTGTTAATTCCCGCGTTATTGTTTTATGGCAAAATTATAGCAGAAAATTGCAATTTTAGGTAAGATGTTCGTAAGCTTTGTTGAGTAGATCCCGCGGTCAAGCCGCGGGATGACGGGCTTTAAAAGGCATCTGGATGGCGAAGAAATTACGTTTGCAGGAGGTTAAACGATCATGGGTGTATTACCAGAAGTGATTGCGTTTCAAGATGAAATGGTCCGTTGGCGTCATGATATTCATCAACATCCTGATTGTGGCATCCATGATTTGAGAACATCCAGCAAAATTGCTGAACTCCTGAGAGGTTTTCAGTTTGATGAGGTGATCGAGCAATATGGCCAAGTTGGCGTTGTCGGTGTCTTGCGGCAAGGGAAAGGGCCTACATTAGGGCTTGTGGCGGGCATTAGCGCTCAAGCTGTAGCAGAAGCGGGTAATAATTTTGAACATCGGTCGGGTATCCCAAAATGTATGCATGCAGTTGGCCATGATGGAGAAACAGCAATATTGCTCGGCGTGGCTAAATATCTGGCTAAGACACGTCAATTTAAAGGCACAATCGTTTTTATTTTTTGTGTTCGAGAAGATGGTGGGATTGGTGCGCAAGCGATGATTGAAGAAGGCATGTTGCAGCAATTTCCGATGGAGAGAATGTATGCGATGACAAGCTGGCCTGGCTTGCCCGTCGGTGATGTGGCGCTGGTTTCAGGGCCTGTGATGGCGTCGGTAGCTGAGTTATTGATACAAGTCTTGGGCGTCCCTGGACATAGCGGGATGCCAAATCAAGCTCGAAATCCAATTTTTGCGGCAGCTGAAATAGTGGATTCATTAGGAAACTTGGTGGCAAGTGAGGTGGATCCTGGAAATCCAATTAGTGTGAGCATCAATAGTTTTCATGCGGGCGATTCATATTTCAATATTCCAGGTACAGCAGAATTAAAAGCGTCTGTGCGCTATTTAAATCCTGATATTGAAGAATGGTTGCCAACACGCATTGAAGAGCTAATTAATGGTATAGCGGATGCTTATCATGTTAAAGCGAAAGTCAGTTATCGCAAAATTTGTGATGTGGCGATAAATGATCAACATGCCGTGCGGTTTGCTCGCGAAATTGGACGAGAAATTTTAGGTGAGGAGCACATAAAAGAAACGGTAACGCCTGCTATGATTGGATATGATATTGCGAATTTTCTTCGAGAAGTGCCGGGTGCCATTATTCATTTTGGAAATGGAGATTCAGCACCATTATTATCACCAAATTATGATTTTGATGATAAAGTACTGCCAATTGGCGCCTCGTTTTTTGCGCAACTGGCGATGAAATATCTAGGGGTTGGGGGCTAATGCATCGTATATTAAGATGCATAAGTTTCTTTCTGCATATCTTAATATGCCTCCGATGTTGTTGTTTTAAGGACGCTGTGAATACATCCCTGTACGCTCTGGGTTCGCCATCCATGGCTCACACAGCCTTAAAACAATAACATCTACGACATATACGATATGCGCATATTGCTTGATAAACACAAACAGATACAACGAAATGAAAAACACAAATATTCACAAAACTCTCATCGTCGGTCCGTCGTGGATCGGCGATATGGTGATGTCTCACACGTTATATCAATTACTTAAAGATAAGAATCCCGATGTAGCAATTGATGTGTTAGCGCCTGAGTGGATGAAGCCATTGTTAGACTGCATGCCAGAAGTTCATCAGGTAATTTCCCTGCCATTTAAACATGGCGAGCTCAGTTTAGTTCGGCGACATTGTTTGGCAAAAAATTTACGTTTTAATGGATACCAGCAAGCTATTGTGTTGCCGAATTCATTAAAATCAGCGTTGATTCCATTTTTTGCGAAAATTCCAAAGCGCACCGGGTGGTGCGGTGAAATGCGTTATGGTTTATTAAATGATTTGCGCATCTTGGATAAGGCAAAATATCCATTGATGATCGAGCGTTTCATGGCGCTTGGTTTGCCAAAAGGCGCTAACTTAGATGAGCCTTATCCGGCACCCTATTTTTCAATTAATAAAGATGAGGTGCTTCAGGCCTTGCAAGCGCTGAATGTATCACAAACTGATCGGCCCATATTAGCGATTTGTCCAGGTGCTCAATTCGGCCCATCAAAACGATGGCCGCCTGATTATTTCGCTGAGGTGGCGCAAAACTATTTGGATAAAGGTTTTCAAGTATGGTTATTCGGTTCGGCGGGAGATAAAAAAACGGCTGATGAAATTCAATCGAAAACAAATAATGCATGTGTTAATTTGGCAGGAGTGACTGACCTTAAGCAAGCGATTTGTTTGTTATTTTTGTCGCGCATGGTAGTGACGAATGATTCCGGTTTGATGCATATCGCTGCAGCATTAGATGTACCGCTCGTCGCGATATATGGATCCTCAAGTTCCGCTTTTACACCACCATTAGGAGAGCGTGTTAAGATTTTATCGACAGGTATTGAATGCAGTCCTTGTTTTCAGCGAGAATGTCCCTTAAAACATTGGCGTTGCATGTTGGAGTTGAAGCCACAGCTCGTTTTAAATGCGCTAGAAGAATTGGAGCACTCGTGAAAAAAGTTCTGATTGTTAAAACTTCTTCATTGGGCGACGTGATTCATACATTGCCAGCGCTCACTGATGCAGGAAATGCAATCTCCGATATTCGATTTGATTGGGTTGTTGAGGAAGGATTTAAAGAAGTGCCGGCGTGGCACCCCTTGGTTGATCGCGTGATCCCCATTGCTATTCGGCGATGGCGAAAAAATCCTATTTCATCTTTATTTGGTAAAGAAGTTCGAGTGTTTTGGAAAAATTTGCGTAGAGAAAAATACGATGCGATTATCGATGCGCAAGGATTGATAAAAAGTGCTATTTTAACGAAGTTTGCTCGTGGTTCGAAAATCGGGCTTGATAAAAAGTCATTGACTGAGCCATTGGCACGTTTTGCTTATCAGAAAACAGTGAATGTTGATTTAAAAGAACATGCTGTTTTTCGCATGCGATCTGTTTTCGCAAAAGCATTGGGTTACGATTTGCCTGAATCGATTCCGGATTCGGGGTTATCAAAAGAACGTTTTCTGAAAGATGATTGGAATCAAGGCGAATATATTGTTTTTTTACACGGCACCACTTGGCAAACAAAAAAATGGCCCGATGAACATTGGATCGAACTTTCAAAAAAGTTAAAGCAATTAGGTTTGATTGCTCGAGTACCTTGGAGCGGTGAAAAAGAGTTGCGAGCAGTTGAAAGTTGGGCAAAACAAAGTGACGCAATTTCAGTATTGCCAAAAATGAATTTATCGCAAGTTGCTGGTGTGATGGCAGGCGCAAAAGCGATTGTGGCTGTTGACACAGGTTTAGGCCATTTAGCTGCAGTATTCAATATTCCAACCATTTCTTTGTATGGACCAACAGATCCCAAAAGAATTGGTACGCAAGGTGCAACTCAAATGCATTTAGTGTCAGACATTGAATGTGTCGGATGTGATAAGCAGGTATGTCGGAAATCAAATGACGAGTTTGCGGTTTGTATGAAAGGGCTAACGCCGGAGGAGGTGTTTGAAAGGATTGCGAAGGATTTAGTGGAATAAATATTTGTTCTTTAATTAACAAGTAAAATTTTTGGGTGTTTGTATTAATTCGTAGGGGACGCATATCATGCGTCCCGGTGGGCCGAAGGTCCACTGAAAAAGGCCCGAAAAAAACGTATAGCACGAAACAACTTTCAGTCACGCCTTTGGCGTGACCGGGTCGCATAATATGCGACCCCTACGAAGACATGAAAAACACTAACAGTATAGTTGCAAGAGAATAATTATGAAACTCGCTTTTTGCATATTTAATTTTTTTCCACATGGTGGTGTGGAGCGCGATATGTTGCGTATTGCTTCTGCGTGTCTTGCGCATGGCCATGAAATTGACGTTTATACGATGAGGTGGCGGGGCAGGATTCCAGAAAAACTTAATGTTCGTATTGTGCCGGTTTTTGCATTGACGAATCATGGGCGAGCAAAAGCGTTTTCAAAGAAAGTGCATCGATTTATTGACAAAGAAAATTATGATTTGATGGTTGGATTTAATAAGATGCCAGCATTGGATATTTGTTTTGTCGGCGATCTTTGTTTTAAAACTAAAATGAAGCAATCAAAAAATTTCTTATGTCGATTGTTGCCGCGTTATCGAACTTATTTAAAATTAGAAGAGTCAGTTTTTGGCCTACATTCAAATACAATGATTATGCTGTTAACGCCAAAGCAGCAAGAAGAATATCATGCAGCTTACAACACATCATATGATCGCATGGTTATATTGCCGCCAGGATTAGAATATAAAGTACCAAAAGAAGCTATACAGACATCATCAAATGTTCTCTTGTTTGTCGCCTCACAGTTTTATAATAAAGGCCTTGATCGTGGAATCAAAGCGCTCGCTTCATTAAATCGTCCGGAGGTTCAATTAAAAATAATTGGCGGCGATGATCCTAAGTCTTTTTTAGTATTAGCAAACAAGTTAAAGGTTCATCAACAAGTGAAGTTTCTGGGAGCTAAAGATAATTTGTTTGATGACATGATGGCGGCAAGTGTTTTAATCCATCCGGCGCGAGTTGAGGCTGCTGGAATGGTGTTGCTTGAAGCGATAATTGCCGGTCTTCCCGTGCTGACGACAGCTCATTGTGGCTATGCTTTTCATATTGAAAATGCTAATGCGGGCATTGTTCTTGATGAGCCCTTTTCGCAAGCTACATGTAACCAAGCTTTGGCCTCAATGTTAAATGCAGAACAACAAATCAAATGGCAGCAAAATGCATTGAAGTATGCTAAAATCGCCGACCTATATCATATGGGAGAAAAAGCGGTGCAATGTATTGAAGATGTTTTAAAATAGCGAAAGATGAAATGATATTTATTCAAAATGAGTTTAAGCAAGGTTTAAAACAAAACAAAGATTTCTTTGATCAGATCATGCAGATTAAAGGTAAAATTTTTCGCGCGCTTGAAAATCGCAAAACACTTCAGTTTGAACAGAGCGGCAAATCATATTTTGTGAAACAACACTTTGGTGTTGGTTGGAAAGAGATTGTTAAAAATTTATTTCAATTTCGTTTTCCAATCATTAGCGCTAAGAATGAGTGGCGAGCTGTTTTGAAGCTAGATAGTTTGAATATTCCAACATTGAGCCTCGTGGCTTATGGTGAGAGAGGTTTAAATCCGGCACATAAACAATCTTTTATGGTGACAGATGCATTAGAAGAAGTTGTTAGCTTAGAAGAGGTTTGTAAAAACTGGAGTGCTCAAAAACCAAGTCTTGAGTTTAAAGAAGCTTTAATTTGTGAGATCGCGGCGATTGCAAGAGCCATGCATCAGCATGGTATGAATCATCGTGATTTTTATATTTGTCATTTCTTAATGAAGAAAGATCAGGTTGAAAATTTACATGGCGATGGGTTACATTTAATTCTCATTGATTTACATCGAACACAAATACGTTCAGAAGTGCCTTTGCGTTGGCAGATTAAAGATATTGCAGGACTCTATTTTTCGAGTATGGATGCAGGTTTAACTCGTCGCGACATTTTTCGTTTTCTAAAAGTTTATTTTAGAAAATCATTGCGACAAATTCTCAAAGAGCAGAGTGAATTTATTAAAGCAGTTGAAAGCAGGGCGGTAAAGCTTTATTTTAAGACGTTTCAACGAGCACCCAAGAGTTAATTTATGGAAGAAATAAAGTCATTAAAAGAATTTCAGGCATTAGATTACGAATTTAATGAATCTTTTTCAGTGTTATTAAGACAGCATGAATTAACGTGTGAAAAAGTTTTAAGAATTCTGCCTAAAAAAAGAATTGTTATATTGGCTGGTTGGCGTAAGCAACAAGTTGTTGCTAAATTATTTTTCTCAAGGCGAGCAGAACAACATATGCGCCGAGAGATTAAAGGTGCGCGTTATTTATCTTTAGCGAGAATAGACTCTCCGAATATTATATTATATGGGCAAAGCTCAATACCCGGTGTTTGTTTTATTATTTATAGATATGTTGAGCACGCTGCTAATATTCAGGATATTTGGATAAACAAACAGGACCCGACTGTTCTTAAAAAAACATTGCTGGCTATGCAAGATATTTTGATTAAGCAGCATCAAAATGGCCTATATTATTCTGATTTGCATCCGCATAATTTTATCATAGGCGACGATCGAGTTTACTTAATTGATCCTGCTGAAGTGAAATGTATTAATTTTAAATTGGCGATTTCTGTCGAGAAGAGTCTTCAGAATTTAGTTGTGCTTTATTCGCAGCTTGCCCCAAAATTTCAATCGATAATAGTTGAAGCATTTCGCCAATATAGTTTAGCTCGTGGTTGGAAGATTGCTCGGCCACTAGAAAAACATATGTTGGCGCTTTTGTACAAAAAACGTTGTGTGCGTTTAAAAGATTATTTAAAGAAATCTGTTTCAACTTGTCAAACATTTGTTGCAAAATCGGCGCCATCATTTCGTTATGTTTCTACGAGAAGTGAATTAACCGAGGAACTTAAGCAGTTTTTTAAATCGCCCAATGAAAAATTAAATCAAGCTGAGATATTAAAAAATGGAAATACTTGCACAACATTTAAAGCGCAAATTAATAATAAAACAATTGTTGTTAAGCGATATAATATTAAAAGTTTTTGGCATTTTCTAAAGCTTTCTTTCCAAAGAAAAAGTCGTGCTTTGCGTTCTTGGGAAAATTCTAATGCGCTTGAGCTTTTATGTGTGCCGTCACCAAAACCCATTGCTTTTTTTGAAAAACGTTCCATGTTTATCTTTCCAAAAAATGCTTATTATATTTTTGAATACGTTGAGGGTGAGGTGCTCGATCAATACTTGCCAGAAGTGCGCGACAATGAAGAAATAGCTTATATCATAAAACAACTGGCCGAGTTATTGCGGGTATTTGCTTGTATGCGAATTGTCCATGGTGATATGAAGGCATCTAATTTTGTGTATCAAAATGGTCGTGTTTACGTTTTAGATTTAGATGCAACGAAGTTTTGCCAAACAAAAAAACAATTTGCCAAAAGACATAAGAAAGATATTGATCGCTTGCTTAAAAATTGGGAGAATCACCCTAATATTTTGGCTCACTTTAAGTCGTTAATTGTTTCAGCAGAAGGAAAATGAAGTTGGATATTAGTGTCATTATTGTTAATTTTAACGCGGCAGAAGATATAAAAAACTGCGTTGAATCAGTTTTATCACAACGGGATGTGAAGTTTGAGATTATTGTTGTTGATAACGCAAGTCAAGATGAAAGTATCGCTATTCTTAAGCGTTTTGGTGGCAAAATTCAATTAATCGAAAGTAGTGAAAACCTTGGGTTTGGTAAAGCAAATAATCTAGGAGCAGGACATGCTTGTGGAAAATATTTATTTTTATTAAATCCAGATGCGTTCATGCTTGGCCAGTTTGATTTGAAGAAAATTATTCAATTTGTGAAGGATAATAAGCAATTTGGGCTTGTGGGAACGCATATTGTTAAAGCAAATGGCAAAGATGAATCAAAGCCAAATTATACTTATCCAGGAGAGCGCTCGATTGGAAATCCCTATAAAGATTTGCCGGGAAAAATTGCTTGGGTCTTGGGCGCTAGCATTGTGCTGCCTAAGAAAATCTTTGATAAAATTGCTGGTTTTGATGCTGATTTTTTTCTGTATGGCGAAGATCCGGATGTTTGTTTGCGAGTGAGAAAGCTCGGTTACCAGATAGGATATTTCCCCGGCGTGAGTGTTAAGCACATTGGTGGTACAAGTGAGCGGGGAACGGATTGGTATGAGCTGACTTTAAAAAAACAAAAAGCGTTGTATTTGTTTTATAAAAAACATTATTCCTCTTCGGCAATGCAATTTTTAATTCGGCGTGATATTCGGCAATCACGACTAAAGATATATCTTACGACTCTGAAAAATATAGTTACTTTGGGTTTGTCGAGACGACCGAAGGATGCAAAATATAAAGCGATTTATGATTTAGCAAGGAGTTATTTAAAGTGAACTTTGTTATTACAACCCCCGCTCGTTTGGGCGATACAATTTTTATTACGCCATCAATTCGTCTCATAAAAAAGATACATCCTGATGCCAATATTGATGTCATTGCACTGACAAAATTAGCCGGTGAAGTGTTGCAAGGCAACCCACATATTAGAAAGCTGTTTGTTGCTCCTGAGCTTAATTTATTAAAGGCAATGGTAGACGATTACGATTACAAAATTAACATTCATGACTCGGCAGAGGCTCGTGACTATCTTTCGTTATTTAGTGCTAAAGAATTAAAATATGTGCCGAATAAAAAAGATTGTAAAAAACACCGAACAGAATATTTACTTTCTTTTATAGCTAGAAACCTACCGAACAAACTTAAAAAGTTTAATCCTCGTTATGATTTATTTCCTACTGCGGATCATCATGCAAGCCTGCAGACAAAGCTCCTGGATAATTGTGCCGATTTTGAGAACCTTGTTTTGATTGGGTTGCATATGGGCTGCCATGGTCTTGCCAAGAAACGTTCGCGATTTTTTTGCAAAGTTTCTCATAAAAAAGCTTGGCCCATTAAAAAATTTATTAAGCTTGCAAGCATGCTAAATAGCAAATATAAGAATGCCTATTTTGTGTTGACGGGCTCAAATGATGAAGTGTTATTAGGTGAAGAATTTGGTAAGAAAATTCCTAATACAGTTAATCTCATTAACAAGATTTCTATTTTAGAATTGACAAGCTTAATGCATTATCTGAAGCTATTTATCACAAATGATACGGGTGCTTTACATGTGGCTTGTGCAGCTGATGTGAACGTTATTGCATTATTTGGTCCAAGCGATTCAACACTCCATGGGCCTTTCCCCAGACGAAAAAATAAAATCATGTTACAGAAAAAACCGATCAGCAAAATAAAAGTTGATGAGGTTTATCAAAAAAGTTTATGCTTGATCAATGAGGCTTGATGCTTTATTTGAACATAAGTTGGTTGGGGCCTGAAGAAACAAATGAGTCAGCAGGGCACTTTGCTGTAACATTTCCATTTGTATCAATTTGTACTTTACAGGTGGTTTTTGTTTTATTTTTTATTGCTTTGAAGGTGATGTTGATAGGTGATTTAGTGCATGAAAAAGCAAAATAAGCGGCCAAATTATTTTGTGTGCTGTTAGTGGGCGATATAGAGCCTTCCGCATGTTTGAAGGGGGCTGTTGATTTTATATTTTTTGTGTTGCCAAGATAGCCGGTTGGGCTGTCATCATTAATTTTTAGATCATATTGAACAACTTCTTTGGCTTTGTTTTCCAATATGAGCAATGACCAATATTTCATATTTTGAGTTGAGCAAGATATTGTGGCGGTTTGAGAGATTGCGGGTGAGGCGAAGATCAAACCTAGCGCAAGTGAGAAAAATAATTTTAACATTGTGTGTGGGTACCTATTTATCTAGAGAGTCATCGTTTAGAATACTGTAAGCGTTAAGTTTTTTCAATTTTCTTTTGATTCGTTTGTTGCCTTTTGTAATGGTTTTTTTTCTTGAGCCTAATTCGGGATTTAGGACGCTTGTTGCGTGATTAAGATGATCAATATATTTTTCTAGGATTTCTGTCGGAAGGAAAGTTGTTATCAATCCGTTTTCATTAAAAATGCGATGGATGGTTTTGCCAGCAGTATCATTTTCCGCAGAAAATGTTAGATTGAATGCTCGAATTAAATCAGTCCGATAAAGCGCACAGTGAGAGCGAAGATAATAATGATTTTTGCCGATTCCCTGTATGGCATGATCATTTTTGTTTATTATGAGATACAAGAGTATCTGAAAAAAACGTTCAATTTTTTTTGCTGTGCGTTTGATAAAAGATTTTGTTTCTAATTTCCAAGAGCCAATACTTGCGACATGACCTTTCCCTTCAATTTGTCTTAATAAAAAATTTAGCCAGTTGTGATGTTTGACCAATGTGTCGGTATGGATGGATAATACATAAGGCGTATTCGTTTGTTCAAGCGCCATGTCGAGCGCTTTTGCATGTGCAGCAGATGCTGTATCACTTGGATCGGTTTTTCTTTCGATAAGTGTAATCCAGCTCAGTGAGCGCAAGTAATCCAACGATTCGTCTTGTGAGTCATTGTCAACAACAATGACTTTTGCAAGCAAGGGATCAGTATATTTGCGAATTAACCGTAAGCACAATTTTGTTAATTGTGGTGTTTTATAATTTGGTATCAATATGGTAACTTTGGGGGCGGTCATTCAGTATCCTTTAGGAATTGCTCGAGATAAAATTGAATTGTTTTTTTAAGTCCGCTTTTAAATGTTTCTTGCGGTTGCCAGTTTAACTCATGGGTAATTTTTGTAATGTCTATTGCATAACGCCAATCGTGTCCTGGGCGATCTTTTACAAACGTAATTAACTCTCGATAAGGCTTGTTGCCAGGATGCACTTTATCAAGCTCATCACAAATCGTGTGGACTATGTTAATATTCGGCCATTCATTATTGCCGCCGACATTATAAGTTTCACACAGTTTACCTTGCGAAATAACGCGCTCAATTGCATGACAGTGATCTTCAACATAAAGCCAGTCACGAATATTAGAGCCATCGCCATAAACGGGAATGTTTTTTTCTTCTAAGCATGCAAAAATAATGGTTGGAATTAATTTTTCACGGTGTTGGTTTGGTCCGTAATTATTGGAGCAGTTGGTTGTTGTAACCGGCAGCCCATAAGTATGATAATAAGAGCGGACTAAATAATCTGTGCCTGCTTTTGATGCGGAATAGGGTGAATTGGGCGCATAAGGCGTTGTTTCGGTGAATGCGGGGTCATTTTCTTTTAATGTGCCATACACTTCATCAGTTGAGATGTGGTGAAAATGACAGTCGTTTTGAGTCAGTTTTTTTTCTTCGAGCCAATACATTCTAGCGGCTTCTAATAAATTAAAAGTGCCCACTAAGTTTGTTTGAATAAAAGCAGCGGGTCCCGAAATGGATCGATCAACATGACTTTCTGCGGCAAAATGAACGATCACATTAACATTAAATTGTCGAAGCGTTTTATCCAGTAATTCACGATCATTAATATCGCCTTTGATAAATTGATAATGATCTTGATTTGGCAAGTTCTGTAAGTTGTCTAGCGATCCAGCATAAGTCAACGCATCAAAATTAATGATCGTTGGTGGGTTATCGCGATCAAGCATGAATTGAATAAAATTCGATCCGATAAAGCCGGCGCCTCCTGTCACTAAAATTTTTGAATCAGCATCATTTAAGATTGTTTTCATGTGAGTAATTTCCTAATCATGTTGTTTAGTTCAATTTTCCAGGCAATAGAATCAATAGCAAAAGTAGATTTAATTTTTGTGCAATCTAACACTGCATTTTTAAGGCGAATTGCCGCACATTTGTATTCGTTAGAAGAAATGGCGTTGATTTGTTCAACTTTCGTTGGTTTAAGTTCGCGAGCAAGTGTGATAATTTCAGTGGCAAATTGATGCCACGATACAGGCGGTGTCGCGCAATAGTGATAAGTGCCCCAATCTTGCTGGCCAGAAAGTACTTTATTAATTATCATCCACACAACATTGGAAACATCAATTGCAGGTGTCGGACATGTCACTTGGTCTGATACAATAGACAGTTCAGTTCTTTCTTGTGCGAGTTTTAGCATGGTTTTCACAAAGTTATTGCCATGCGAACAAAAAACACCGCTGACTCTTAAAATAATGTGTTCTTGTAGATGTTCTCTAATATTTTCTTCGCCGATTAATTTCGATTTGCCATAAATATTAATCGGGTTTGGCTGATCAGCTTCGGTGTAGGACGATTCTTTTTTGCCATCAAAAACATAATCCGTTGAAAAATGAAATAATGGAATGTTTTTTTTATGGCAAGTTTGCGCCAAAAGCAACGGGCCTTCTGCATTGACTTGCATTGCAATTTCTTTTTCTTCTTCTGCTTTGTCAACAGCCGTATATGCCGCTGCGTTAACGATAAAGTGTGGTTTATAAGTGTCAATTGCATTTTCAATATGTGATTGATTTGTGATGTCAAACTCGCTTTCTTTTGGGGCGATGAGTTCAATTTGTTCCGTGGGACAAGTTTTTTGAAGTGACCAGCCGACTTGGCCGTTTGCGCCTGTAATTAAAACGCGATGTTTGTTTTTCTTCATAATGGATATTTGGGTAGTTGATCTTTAGGTAAATCTTTTAATAATTTTCCTTGTTTATCTTTATTAGATAGTAAAGGAGTTTGTGTGGGCCATTCAATGCCAATATCAGGATCATCCCAGCAAATGGTGATTTCGGAAGCAGCATCATAATAATCGGTACATTTATAAAAAAAATCAGCTTCATCTGATAAAACACAAAAACCATGAGCAAAGCCAGGCGGAATATAAAACTGTCGATGACCGATATCGTCTAAAATAACACTTGTCCATTTTCCAAACGTTGGAGAGTTTGCGCGAATGTCGACAGCCACATCAAATACAGATCCTTTTGTCACATAGATGAGTTTGCCCTGTGTGTGATTTTGTTGATGGTGTAATCCGCGTAAAACATTTTTCGCAGATCGCGAAGCATTGTCTTGAACAAATGGCATTGTAATGCCACATTCTTGATAGCGATTTTTTTGAAAGCTTTCAAAAAAATAACCGCGCGAATCGCCAAACACTTTGGGTTCAATAATAATGATGCCGGGCAATGTGGTTTCAACGATGTTCATTATTTCAGGGTCTCTTTAAGCGTACATAAGAAGTCGGGTAATATATTATAATTTCTAATTCTTTTCAGCAAGCCTCGCTTGCCGGGTCGCATAATATGCGATCCCTACAGGCTAATTAAAATTGCAACGCACCTGGTTTACAAACATTTAGCAGGTATTGTCCATAATCATTTTTTAACATGGGTTCTGCAAGTGCTTTTAATTGTTCTGTTGTAATATATTTTTTTCGCCAAGCAACTTCTTCAGGACAGCCAACTTTTAACGATTGTCGTTGTTCTAGAATTTGAATAAAGTTAGAAGCATCGAGCAATGAATCATGAGTGCCTGTGTCAAGCCAGGCAACACCGCGACCAAATAATTTTGCTTTCAGTTGTCCTCGTTTTAAATACACCCGATTAACATCTGTTATTTCGAGTTCACCACGATCCGATGGTTTAAGGTTTTTTGCAATGTCGACAACTTGATTGTCATAAAAATAAAGGCCAGTGACGGCAAAATGTGATGGTGCAACTTTTGGTTTTTCAAGAATATCATTGATGTTGCCATCTTTATCAAAGCTCAATACACCATAGCGTTCTGGATCGCTGACATGATATCCAAAAACAGTTGCACCCGAATAATCATTATCAACTTTAGGAAATGTGTCTAACATGTTATGGCCATAAATAATGTTATCTCCTAGCATCAAACAAACATTATCATCGCCAATAAAATCTTCGCCAACAATGAAGGCATCAGCAATCCCACGTGGTTCATTTTGCTCGGCGAACGTTATTTTGATGCCCCATTGCGATCCATCTTTTAATAAACGCTCAAATAAGGGTTTATCGTGAGGTGAAGTAATAATAAGAATATCGCGAATACCAGCAAGCATGAGTATGCTGATTGGATAATAGATCATGGGCTTGTCATAAATCGGGAGTAATTGTTTGCTTACATGAATACTGGCGGGGTAGAGCCGAGTGCTTAATCCTGCGGCAAGAATGATACCTTTCATTATAAAACCTCCTCATAAAATTTGGGATATTCTAACAGAGTTTATTCTTTTCGACCATAAAATCGCGGTTCGCCAGGCGGCCGAGTTTTAAAACGCTTATATTGCCATAAATATTGTTCAGGTTTTTTTCGAATTGCGTCTTCGATGAGCTTGTTGACGCAAGAAACATCGTTGATCAAGTCATCCGAAGGAAAATTATCAAATATTTCTGAAAAATACATGTCATAACCTGTACCATCATCGCGACGAAGGGAGTATGAAAGCATGGTATGCGCGCCTGTAAATTTTGGTAGACGGGCGGTTGCAGTTAATGATGCAGCAGGAATGCCGAAAAATGGTACGAAAATATGGTCATAATATCCGGCATCAATATCTGGCGTATACCAAATGGTATTGCCTTTTTTTAAGGCTTTTAAAAGTTTTCTGACATCATTGCGACCAATTGTGCCGGGATAATATCTTGAGCGAAATTTCATGTGAATATATTCTAGAAAAGGGTTTTTATGTTTGCGGTAGATGATTGTAAGGTTAAAACCGTGCAAAGCAAACAGTCGGCCGGCAAGTTCGATGTTGGTAAAATGTATGCCAAGCAACACAACGCCTTTTCCATCAGCTTGTGCTTTTCTCAGTCGATCAGCATCATGAAAACAACCCAAGTTGCGCAATTTTCGATCGCTTGCCCACCATGCTAGGGCACTTTCAAATACGGCAATGCCCAAAGAAATGAAGTTTTCTCTCAGCAGTTTTTTTTGCTCTTCTTCTGTTAACTCAGGAAAACATAGTGCTAAATTGACTTCAGTTGTGTGACGTTGTCGTTTATCAAATTTGAGCATTAAAAGCCCGAAGATTTTGCCAAGCTTAAGCAATATTCGATAAGGTAAAGTTTGAACAAGCATCCAGAAAATGGCAACAAAGCACCATGCTGGCCAATAAATCGGATGATAAATTTTTCGCTGTATGTTTTTCATGCAAACCATTGTATTGTGTGAGTAGACAAGCTATTGTATATTTTTTAAAGGTATTTTTCATCATTGTTAGGGATGCAAATGAGAAATAGACGACAGTCTCATCGAAAGGTCTTAGGTGTCTTTACTTTAGCAATGATTAATGTTGCGGCCATAGAGAGTTTAAAAAATTTGCCGATTATGGCAAAAGTGGGTTATTCGGCCATTTTCTTTTATTTTATCGCTTGTGTCATTTTCTTTATTCCTTGTGCTTTAGTTTCAGCAGAATTAGCAACTGGTTGGCCCTCTACCGGCGGAGTTTATACTTGGGTGAAAGAAGGGCTTGATGAAAAGTGGGGTTTTGTTTCGATTTGGTTGCAGTGGATTGAAAATGTGATTTGGTACCCGACGATTTTATCTTTTGCTGCGGCAACGCTTGCTTATCTTTTTTATCCTGCGCTTGCTCAGAACAGATATTATTTATTGTTCATGATATTAGGCATTTTTTGGGTTTCTACATTGATTAATTCATTTGGTATGCGAGCGTCCGGATTAATCAGTACAGTTGGCGTGCTTGTTGGAACGATTGTTCCAGGCGCATTAATTATTGTTTTGGGTTCTGTTTGGTTGTTTTCTGGTGCACATGTGCAAGTCCATTTTACCGTCAGCTCCATCTTTCCGAACATGCATAACATTCGCAGTATTGTTTTTCTGGTGGGTGTGTTGCTTGCATTAGGCGGCATGGAAATGTCAGCCGTGCATGCAAAAGAAGTTAAAAATCCGCAGCGTGATTATCCAAGAGCAATATTTCTTTCTACTATTGTGATTTTAGTTTTATCAGTGCTTGGCTCATTAGCCATTGCTGTTGTTGTACCAGCAAAAAACATTAGTTTAGTCGCGGGCGTGATGCAGGCGTTTCAGGATTTCTTTATTTCATTTCATGTGCCGTGGGCAACACCCGTCTTAGCTTTTTTGATTGCATTGGGTGCGATCGCGATGGTGAGCACCTGGATTGTCGGGCCAAGCAAAGGTTTATTAGAAGCTGCAAAAGACGGTGATGTGCCTAAAATTTTTGAAAAATTGAATTCATCTCAAATGCC
>SDBT01006965.1_pt1 | contig 18672 bp, 13 predicted proteins | sample 2277101 | NCBI WGS metagenome assembly SDBT01 (sample SAMN10404973, study PRJNA504765) | marine sediment metagenome | isolation source: marine sediment core GS10_PC15, 103 cmbsf | place: Arctic Ocean: Southern Knipovich Ridge | collected 2010
ATTTTTTGCTTATTGATAGTTTAGTTATACCAAAAACGAGCCAAAAGGAAGATCTAGTATATGAATTTATAAATTATCTTTATCGTCCGGATGTGATTAAATATCATTGGCAGCAATATTCTACAATTCCTACGACATCCGATTTGTTTGTCAAAGAAATACTTTCTCCCTATGGAATAATTGATCTGAATTGGAAAAATATTTCCTTCATGCGGTCAAATTTATCTAATGAAACAATCAATAAAATATGGCTGGATTTAAAGTCATACTGATGATCTAATCAAGGCTGTTGCATTATAGGGCTACTTCTTTATAGAGTATAATACCCGACACATACTACTTGCTAGAGGCCCTTATGAAACGGTATGCAGCATTGATCTTGCTTATATGCGCACCTTTTTGGGTAACACCGCATAAAACTTCTCGTGTATCAGTGCGGCAATCACAAATAGGGGCACTAAACGCTGCTATTGCACACACTCATAATAAAGTTTCGCAAATTGAACAAAAGCTTGATGCCTATCAGAGTGAACTGTCGGCACAAGAACAAGAACCAGCAGAATTGTATATAACAGCTACGCCGATAATGGCTGTGGATATACCCTATACAATTGATCAACCTGGCTTATATCAGCTAATGGAGCCTGTAATTCTTGAAGCGAATCAACCAGGTATTATTATTGTTTCAGATAATGTTTCTTTGGATTTGCAAGGCTTGAGTATCTCCGGAGCAGATCAACCAGGAACGAATAGTGCAATTCAGATAATGAATGTCAAAGATGTCAAAATTAAAAATGGCACCATTCAAAAGATAGATGGATCAGGAATTGATATTTCAAATTCTTCCCATATTACATTGGATTCCCTATTGAGTAGTGCAAATCATGATCATGGATACAAATTGTCAGCAGGTTCATCTTGGCAAATCATAAATTGTTATGCTGCGGATAATAAAGGGTATGGTTTTTTTGTGCAGGGCGGTTCGGTCGTCCAGTTTGAGCATGCCTACGCGACGAATAATATTCTTGATGGTTTTAATGTGGCTGCTACGCATACAAAATATAATAACTGCCTTGCAGTTGAAAATACTGGATCAGGGTTTGCTCATTTAGGAAATAATCTTTCAGTTTCAGTATGCCAAGCTCATGCAAATGGGATGAACGGATTTATTTGTGCTACTAGTGCCAATATCCATATCAACGATTATAAGGCCCATCTCAATACGTTTGCTGGTTTGAGTTTAAGCAGTAGCAGTGAATTTCGCGTCGCAAACGCATTATGCATGAATAATAGTACCCACGGGATAACGTTGGATGGGTGCCAAAATGGCTCATTACTCTCTACAGCGTGTCAAAAAAATCAGCAGCATGGAATATATAGTATTACCACAGATTCAGTAGCAATTATGCAATCTGAAATGAGTAATAATCTTTCAGATGGTATCAATATAGGGAATGGCCTTTACTGGACAGTGAAACAGAATGAGATTCATTATAATGGAGGCTCGGGGATGCAATTTATGGGCAACCAAAGTGTTATTAAAGGCAATAGCGTAACTCATAACGCAATCGGCATAATTGATAAATATGGTGTTGATATTGGGTTGAATGCGACCACAAATGAACTTTTTGCCAATCAATGCAAGCATAATGGCGTAAGCCCGGGGTTGCCAGTGGCTACTGATACTAACTATTCAGCAGGTGTGTATCAAAGTCCCGTGAGTTCTCCCATTGGTTCGCAAGTATCTCCTGGTGGTGGCATTGGGGCACTAGAAAATATTACGACTACTTAAGCTGGCATATATTAACACTGAATAATAGACAGGCTATAACTAATCAAAATATCTTCAAAAAGGAGTTCTAATGAAAAAAGGTCTTTTCCTTATAATTGGGTTTTGCATGGTTTCATTAATGCAAGCACAAACAATCACAGTGCATAATAAATCTGGTGTTTTGCTTTCAGATGTAATATTCACTACGCGAGAAGGTAACGAAGTGATGGTTTCTTTCTATGGGAAAAAAACCATCACTATTCCAGATGAAGCGATACGGTTTAGAATTGTTTCTCCTGCTGCTTATCGGAATGCATCTACTCAAGCACATGATGCGCAAATAGCAACCCAAAATATCCCTCTTATGACTTTTGATGATCTAATAGTTCGCGTGACTATGGATGGTCAGCGATCTCATGCTGAGACAGCAGAATTACATGTCCAAGAATTATAAAAAATTTAAGAAGTAAAAAGGGCCCCAAAGTTGGGGCCCTTTTTTATTATACTAAAATAGTAATCATATAAAGTTGAGTGAGTTGTGTACGTATTGCCTTTGTAAGGTTAATTGGATTGTTTGCTAGATTGATTGTTAATGGGAAGCCCTTTTGACAAAGAAGTGTATTAAGCTTCGTTAACGTTTCAAAACAAATTGAATCAATACGATTATTTGACAGATCGATATAGCCAAATCGATGAATACCTTCAAGAGCATCTAAGCCGTTTATATCATTGATTAATTGATTGGTCATTGAGAGCATATTGATCTTAAGTACATTTTTATTGATAGTCATTTTACGGTGGGACGAGTGGACCACTAATCGATCATGGTCCATTAGCTGACTAATAGAATATCCCACATCAGAGTATCCAAAAACAACTTCTCTATGAGCACCTGTTTTTAGATAGCTATCAATATTGCTTATCTTAGTGGCAATAGCTCGTTGTCTTGCTTGTTCTTCTTCAATAAACTTGCGTTCAACCTTATATGGTAAGAAGCCTTTGATGTGTGGAAGCTTATGATTGTTTTGTCTGAACCATGCTAGCAATAAAGGCGCATTGATTACAGTAGCTGGAATTGTAAACTCTTTGCCTTTCACTGAACGAATAACAACCATGTTTTCCTCAGATGCACTCATATAGAGTGTGCTGAGCATAACTATACTTAAACTAAGAGCATATACCTTCATCATTCCCCCCCGGTTTATAAGGTATTTATCATATTTCATTATTAATTTAGCATTTAATTATATATAAAAACAATGTTTTTTTTCAATTAAAATAAAATTTTCTTAGAATGACTTGCATTAAGGGTTTTGAGGTTTGTCTGGGCAAAAAAAGAGAAAATTAAGAAATTTTTGACTTCTGGTATAAATCTATGTAAGAAATGATCATGTTCAAATATTGCTAAGGCCCAAGAACATAAAAAAAGGATTTATATGAAGCGATTTGAGTGGAATTATTGTAAATTTTTTCTCCTCTTTCTTATCTGGCTGCCATTATCAGCGCGTAAATGTTGCAAAGTGCCGGTAGCTCAATCTCAATTGGGGTGTATTAATGCGGAGTTGATAACAATTCTTAATAAAGTTTGCAAAATTATTCCTTTGTTGGAGAATAAATGCGATAAGAATATTGTATTAATTGAGCAATCTGACATTCCTTTCACAACACCAAGTTCCGGCCATTATTGCTTAGCAGAGGATGTCACCGTTGCAGCCAATGATACTGGTATTACTATTAATCAGGAGAAAGTGACCCTCGATTTAAATGGCTTTCATATGACTGGAGGGAATGGCAGTACCGGAATTGTAGTGCAAGATAACCCATTTTCAGGACCTATTACGGATGTAGTCATCATGAATGGTTCGGTGCATGATTCTGGCACAGCTGGCATTTGGCTCCAGGGAGGCAATAATGTTGTGATCGATTTTGTGGTAGCTGCTGGGAATGGAATAGGGTTTCTTGATGATGGAGCTACAAACGTGACATTTAAAGACTCTATAGCTTCTAACAGTACATCCCATGGTTTTGAGATAGTTGGTAATAATCATGATTTTGCCCATGTGGCCGCAACAGGAAACGGTGGAAGGGGACTTTTGGTACTTGGTAATACTGTTACTATTCATAACAGCCATTTTGAAAATAATGGCACTCAAGCAGCCACTTCGGGAGGAATTTTGCTTGACTCAGTAACAAACTTTTGTCTAGAACAGTCTACAATCAATAGAAACGCTGGGGACGGAATTTCCATGGTGGGAACGACAAATAAAGGTACAATAAAAAATTGCTGTATTAACGGGAATTTAGATTCTGCGACTCCATCAGGAATTGGAAATGGTATTAGTGCCGCTGGAACCACCAACAGTGTGACTATATGCCAAAATACGATTGAAGGTAATGCGAGCATTGGGATCACCCTGAGCACGGTTAGCCCTACCACTAATATTCAAGTTATAGAAAATAAGGTGTTGAGTAACGGTACATTCTTATCCACGGCAGCAGGTATCGATATCGGTGGTGGAGTTCTTGTTAATAATAATAAGCCATCTGGGGCAATGGCTACTTCTCATACCGTGATATTAAATGTTGCTCAAAACAATGGAAATTCTCCAGTGGGAACTGCTGATGCAGCACGAGATACAAATTATTCTGCAAATGTGGTTGCGAGTCCATCAACTGGTAGCCCTGCTGATAATGGATTGGTAACCAATGCTGTAAGTACCGCAGTAAGACTTGCTAATCTTACCATATAAGGAAGTAGAAAATGAAAAAAGTAAGCTTATATTTATTCTTAAGCGCATGTTCTTTGAGTCCAAAACTTCAAGCCTTTCTTATGAAAATTGAAGATGGAAAGGTTGTTACGTGTGTACCTAATGAATCTGATATTATGCGAGCTGGTGGAACAGGGATTAACATTCCTACATCAGGTTATACAATAAGTGTAGCTGGAAAGTATTTTGTAGGTGATTTGCCTCCAGCTTTTGCCGTCGGCGTCACTCCCATCACCATAACTGCATCCGATGTAGAGTTAGATCTGAATGGATTTACTATTACCGGCCCAGGAACTTCTACCGGTGCAGGGGATGATGGTATTTTTGTTGATGGTGCCACAAATGTGGTGATCAAAAATGGTACCATTGAACAGATTGATGGCATTGGTATACGCATCAATAATTCAACCAGTATCTTCTTAGATGATATTTTATGTCGCTCAAATGCGGTTGACGGGTTTAATGTGACGGTTACGGGTAATCGCCATTGCTCGATTGCGAATTGCCGTTCAGAAGGGAATGACGCTGAAGGATTCTTTGATGCCGGTGGTTCCACGATATCATATAAAAATTGCACCGCTTTTAATAACGGATCCGATGGTTTTGATTTAACGGCTAATAATCATCTCATGGAAGATTGTACTTCAAATGAAAATACGGGGCTTGGTTTATCATCAACAGGTACTGCTATGGATGTGATCAATTGCCATTTTGATGAAAATACCGCTGGTGGTTTATTAATAACAAATATGAGTGATTTTTGTATTCAAGATTGCACCTTTAACCGTAATAGTAGTACCGGTTTGCTCTTTACAACAGCTTCTGATGGTTCAGTGGTTAGATGCTGCATAATTGGTAATGGAAGCCATGGGGTACGCATTGCAGGCACGAGCGATACTATCTCAGTGTGTAAAAACTCTATCATTAACAATACTGATAAAGGTATCACCCTTGATATATCAACCACGCAAAGCTGCCAAATTAATGAAAATAAAGTCGTTGGCAATGGCAGATCAAAAGTTGACGATGCCTATGGCATTGATATTGGAGGGAATGTTTATAATTTGGGTTCACCAGGTGGCGACACACAGGATGGTACTACACCTCCAACTGCTCGTTCACATTTTGTAACCCATAATTTTGCTCAGAATAATGGAGGCGGACCAGGAGGAACGCTTGTTATCGCTACTGATACATTTGATACTAACTATTCTAATGATGTTATCGCAAGCCCGACCACAGGATCCACTTCACCAAATGGCTTGATTGTCACAGCATCTTCGGGCAGAGGAGCATATGAAAATGTTACAGTCTAATAAAAAGGAACAGAGTATGAAAAACGTTACCATAGCGAAAATCCTAGCCAGATGCATATTGCTTTTGATGGGATCTATGGCATATGCCCAACGTGGAGGGCAAGAACTCAATATTCCTGCAAATGGTACCAAAATTGTTAAGCCAGGAACATACTTTGTGATCGATACACCGGCTTCATTTGCTGCGGGGGTAACGCCTATAAGAATTACTGCTTCGGATGTTGAGCTTGATCTGAATGGTTTTACACTCACCGGTCCTGGTGGGGCTGGTACAGGAGATGATGGGATATTGGTTACTGGCGCAACGAATGTGGTGATTCAAAATGGTTCCATTGAATCAATTCGAGGAAACGGTATCCGTATTGATAGCTCAACAAGCATTTTACTTGAGGATATTCTTTGTCGGGCAAATGCAGAGGATGGATTTCATATAACTGCAACGAGCAATAGCAATTGCACGATTTCGAACTGTCGCTCAGAAGGCAATGGAGAGGAAGGTTTTTTTGATGGTGGTGGTTCAGCAATTTCCTATAAACATTGTACAGCGTTCAATAATACCTCAGATGGATTTGATATTACCGCTAACAATCATGTTTTAAAAGATTGTATATCAACTGAAAATACCGGCCTTGGCTTATCATCAACGGGAACAGCGATCGATGTGGTTCATTGCCATTTTGATGAAAATACAGCCGGTGGCTTATCTTTTACGACCTTGATTGATTTTTGCATTCAAGATTGTACCTTTAAGCGCAATAGTAGCACCGGTTTGCTCTTCACTACTACTTCTGATGGTTCGGTAGTTCGTTGTTGCATAATAGGTAATACTGGTGATGGTATCCAAGGAACAGGCACGGTAGAAGATCCTACTTCCCAAATAGCTATCTGTGAAAACACTATCATCAATAACACTGATAAAGGCATCACGCTCGATATCACGGTCACACAAAGTTGCCAGATTATTCACAATAAAGTTGTTGGTAATGGGACAGGCCAAGGGTCTGATGGTTTTGGTATCGATATTGGAGGTGGTCCTCATCAATTTGCAGCAGTCACAAATGCAGGATTCACATTGATTAGCACCACACATGAAGTATTTGGTAATTTTGCAAAAGCGAATGGTGATAATGCAGCAGCCTTTGGCTCAGGATATACACCAGCAAGTGATATTGGCGATACGAACTATAGTAATAATGTGAATAAAAGCCCTGAAACGGGGCCTCAGCCTTCAAATGGACTTGTGACAACTGTTGCATCAAGCGCTGGTAATTTCCAAAATATTACAACGTAAATAAAAAAAGGAATCGATATGAAGAAACTGATTACTTTAATTTTTTTCAGCTCATGTTTGCCTTTGTATGGCTTAAAAAAACCAACTATCAAATCTCCAATATATAAGCTAGTTGATGGTACCTGGAATCCTATGGAGCTTACACCCGAGCAGGATGCTGCAAAGCGCAGCTTGGGAAGTCTACAGCTAAACTCAAATATTAAAGGTATTACACTTTCTGAACCGGGCAACTATATTTTAGCGAGTAACTTAACTTCTTTAACTGCTCCTATTACAATTTCGGGGAGCAATGTCAATCTTGATTTGAATGGTTTTCATGTGAGCAATAGTGCAGGAGTATGCATCGATGTGGGTAGTAGTGGAGCGATCAATAATGTAGTTATTAAAAACGGTGTTGTAAAAGGTGGGCTTACGTCAGGCGTGTTTATTACCAGTTCTACTAATATCACTGTTCACGATATCCAATCGGTTGGAAATACCGTTGCAGGTTTTGAATTAGTCAATTGCTCTGAATGTTGCTTGAAAAATTGTAATGCAATTGATAATGGTGGAGCTTCAGATTCTTTTGGAATTACAACCACAGGGGGAACGAATAATACGTTTGATAGTTGTACCGTGAAGGGCACGAATACAACTTCAGCAACCTTTGCTGATCAAGCAACAGGTATTCATGTTGGATCAACGGAGACTAAAAGTATTATTAGAAATTGTATGGTCTCTGATACAATGGCAAGCAACATCAAAGCAATTCCTTATGGGATCCGATTAGAACCAGTTGATCCTACACTTGATGATACCGGTTTGCCAACAATTGAAGAAGCGGGAGGCATTTCTTCAGGTGCTTGGTCGCCAGATGGCCGTTTTTTTGTGACTGGAGAAGAGGCAAATAATATTGAACTGTTTGAGCTTCGAGACAATAACTTGGTTCTTCTTGATCGGTACGCGCATAATTCAGATGCGAACCATGTTGAGTGGTCTCCAGATGGGCGATACATAGTATTTGGTTCTGCAGTTTCGGCGAGTGGTGAGTTTGCGGTTTTGGAGTTTAAGAATGAAGCGAGCCTTCTAAAACTTTCGGGTGAGTATGAGCATCCCGCTTCTGTGAATGAAGTCGTATGGGCACCCAACGGACGTTACATTGCTATGGGAGGTAATGTTTCTGGAGGGATTGAGGTGAATGTATGTTTAGTTACTGATACGGGGGTTACTCCTAATGGTTCTTCGCGCGCTAATTTTGCTCATGGCGCTAGTGTGCAGAGCGTTGATTGGTCTCCAAATAGTAGATACCTTGCAATTGGAGCGTCCCCATCCGGTGGTTTCAATGTTCAAGTTTTAGACTTTGAAGGTGATGGTGCAGGAGCGAATACGCTGACTTCCGTTGCTACTATAGCGGGAGCAGGTACTGTAGCGCGAGTGCGTTGGTCTCCAAATGGGCAGTATCTTGCAGTGGGAGATGCAACAAGTGGAGTGGCCGTTTATAATTTTGATGGAAGTTCTTTGACTTCCGTTGCAACTGGAGGTTCAGCTGACGTTCAAGGTCTAGAATGGACTCAAGTGGGTAGATATATTTTTGCTGGTGGCGGCACGACAGCGGAAGCATTTAGATTTGATGAAACAACATTGACGTCTCTTGCAACTCAAACTACAGCTGTAGCTATTAGGGACGTATCAATATCTACCGATGGCTCATTGTTTTCAGTAACTACTCTGAATAGCGGTGGTGGAGTAGAAATGATTACCTATGCTGGCTTGACCTATGCGACTGATTGCGTGATTGATAGGAATCAAGTTTCAAATACTCTTGGTGCTGCAACTGGGGAAGCAGGTGCAAATAATGGTTTTGGTATTGAAGCATCAACGGCTACCAATCAGGTAACTAATAATAGTTGCTTCAAAAATGATGTGAACTATGCATTCTCAATTAATGTATTTGAGCAGTTTATTGCAAATCTACGAGCAAGTACACCGCTACCATTCGCGAATTTCTCATATCCTACTCCGTAGAAAGTTTGATAATTCAAGAGCATATAGGTTTAAGAACCCTCGATTTAATTGGGGGTTCTTTTTTGCTCTAAATTCTTTTTTCTATTACTCTTACATAAACGAACTATTACCTTCCATCAAATGATAAAACATGCCTAAAAACAAATTTTATGTCACCACCCCCATTTATTATGTGACCGCCAAGCCTCATCTAGGAACGCTTTATTCAACCATTATGGCTGATGTGGCAGCGCGATGGAATAAGCTCAAAGGAAAAGAGACTTTCTTTTTAACTGGCACAGATGAGCATGGCCAAAAGATTGAGCAGGCCGCCGCTGCCGCGGGTAAATCCCCAAAAGAATTTGTGGACGGTTTTATAGATGCCTATAAAGACCTTTGGGAAAAATATGAGTGCGATTATAATGCATTTATTCGTACTACTGATGAGCATCATAAAAAAGCGGTTCAGCAATGGCTAAGAGATTTGATTGCAAAAGGGGAGATATATAAAGGGCATTATGAAGGATGGTATTGCACGCCATGCGAAACATATCTCACAGATACAGAGCTTTCTGAAGGCCAAGAACATCCGTGCCCGAGCTGTGGTCGACCGACCAAACTCATCTCAGAAGAATCATATTTCTTCCGCCTTTCAGCCTATCAAGATAAATTATTAGCGTTTTATAAAAATAATCCTGATTTTATTGTGCCAAAAGAGCGGGCTAATGAAGTGATCCGATTTGTAGAGGGTGGTCTTAAAGATCTTTCAATCTCTCGCACCACGATCAAATGGGGCATTCCGTTTCCTGGTGATGATAAGCATGTGACCTACGTTTGGGCCGATGCGCTCAATAATTATATTACCGCTATTGGATATGGCGATTCTGCTCGCGCCAAAGAGTTTGCCAAATGGTGGCCGGCTGATCTGCATGTGATGGGCAAAGATATTGTGCGGTTCCATGCTATCTATTGGCCTGCATTTTTAATGGCATCAGGATTGCCACTACCGAAACAATTATTAGTTCACGGCTGGATACAAGTGGATGGTAAAAAAATGTCTAAGTCGTTGGGTAATGTGGTGGATCCGATGGAATTATATGATGCCTATGGCCCCGAACCGGTGCGCTATTATCTCATGAAGCAAATTCCAATTAATCAGGATGGCAATTTCACCTATAAAGATATGGAGCAGCACATTGCTGCGGACCTGGCGAATGATTTAGGCAACTTGCTCAATCGAATGATTAGCCTAGCGCTAAAAAATGACCTTAAAGAAGTTTCTTCTCCTGCCCAATGGAGCGAGCCAGCAAAGAAATTGCAAGATGATGCGCAAAAGGCTTTGAGTGAATATATTGAGTACATGGAAAAATATCATTTTCATATTGCCCTTTCAAAGTTATGGCAGTTTATTAGTGCGGTTAACTCCTATTTTCATTCCCAAGAGCCATGGAAATTGGCTAAATCTAATCCCGATGCATTTAATGAGGTGATTGCGGCAACGTGCAATAGCTTGCGTATGATTGGAATTGCTTTATGGCCGATTATGCCGAGCAAGATGGAGGAGCTTTTGGATAGAATCGGATCACGCAATTCGCTCGTATGGTTCGACAAGCTCACCACGAGCGGGAGCAAAAATATTAAATCCGCTCGTCCTGACCTTTCGATAAACTCAAGACTAAAGGCTCCATCGAAAGCCGCTCATCCTGAGCCTGTCGAAGGAGTCGAAGGAGTCGAAGGAAACGGCGGAATAATCCAATCTTTACTCAATGATAAGTGGCAACACAAATTCAAACTTAAAAAAGGGGATGTCTTGTTTATAAAACCAGAAATAAAACCCGAAACAGAATCAGAAAAATCACTACCTAAACAGCCGGATAATATCATCACCATCGATGATGTGATCAAAGTGGAGCTTCGAGCTGGCACAATCAAAGAGTGTGAGCCTGTAGAAAAATCCGAAAAGCTTTATAAAATGCAGGTTGATTTTGGAGCGCTTGGCCCACGCCAAATATTAGCTGGAATAAGAAAGCATTTCACTCCGGAAGATCTCATCGGCAAACAGGCAATCTTTATTCATAATCTCAAGCCAAGAATGATGCTTGGCCTTGAATCCCAAGGGATGATGCTCGTAGCAGAAGATGATCAGGGCAAATTACGTTTAAGCACGGTAGCCGAACCGGTACCAGATGGAACGCGCTTACGATAAGTATTTATTTTCGTATCCCCAACGACATAAAAAGAATTAAACTCTTCTTTTTATTCTTTCCTTCTTGGTACCTTAGGCATGAGGAGGGATGGTTATGAAGTATCTTTTTATAGTAATTGCATTGCTTTCAATGAAAATAGAAATTTGGGCAGAAAAACTCACGAGTGATGATGTTGAAAATGCACAGCGTACATCTATTTCATTAAAATCTCCTCAAGAAACGAGGATCCAATACGGGCGAAAACCTTCTTCGCCACTTGCTGGATTACAAAGTATCAAAAGCCACACTCGTATTCCTGAAGGGGAAAGTTTACTAAAATTATTTTCTAAATCAAAATTATCTAGTACATCGAACAGGCAGAAATTGAAGAGACCATCATTATTACAACGTGTTTTAAAGAATAATCGACGAAAAAAATTACTAACAGCAAACAAACAGATAGATGAGAGCCAGGAGTGGAATATATGCCAGAAGTTTTGTTACGGATGTTGTGGCGCCATTAGTATATCAGCACTACTACTCTTTATAGCAGGAGAAATTACGATCGTTTTTGCTGAACCAATTGGATGATTGAGCTATTTCTTATTATAACCGCACTCTTTATCAGAGCATTTAAGTTTCACGGTACCATCCTTAGAGGTCTTTTTAAGCAAGAATGGAAGCTTGCAGCTTGGGCATTTAGTCTCTTCAATCTCATCAAAGATCGCAAACTTACATTTAGGATAGTTGCTGCAGCCCCAGAATTTACCACCGCGCCATGTACGGCGGGTGATTTCCCCTTTATCTTTAGGGCATTTAAATCCAGCAACTTCTTTTTTGATATATTTGCAGGCAGGGAATCCTGAGCAGGCGGTAAATGGTCCAAATTTACCCACCATAGTCCGTAGCTTATTCTTTTTGCATTGCGGGCAGGTTTCATCAAGGAGCTCTGGTTTCTTTTTCTCTTCAAGCGTTATTTTTCCCGCTTCATCTCGCGTGAAGTTACTTGTGAAGCTGCATTCAGGATAATCAGGGCATCCTACAAACTCTCCAGATTTTCCGAATCGGATAACCAGCTTAGTTTTTTTGCAGTCTGGGCATTTTATTTTAGTTTCTTGCGGTGGTTTGCGCGCTTCACCGCGGAATTTATCAAGATCCTTTTTGAATGTGGCATAGAATTCATGCAGGAGCGTATCTCGATCCATTTCTCCTTGAGCAATTTTATCCAGATCTTCTTCCATTTCTGCAGTGAATGCGACATTCATAATTTTGGGTAGATTTTCTGAAAGCATTGTGCTCACTGTCATACCAAGTTCAGTAGGCACAAAGCGCTTTTTATCATCAAGCTGTGTATAGGCACGCTTGCGAATGGTGCTGAGCGTTGCAGAATAGGTACTTGGTCGCCCAATCCCTTCTTTTTCCATCTCTTTAACGAGCGATGCTTCAGTGTAGCGCGGCGGCGGTTGCGTGAAATGTTGCTTTGAATCAATTTTGGTTAGATCCATTTTATCGCCTTCTTTGAGCGATTTAGGAATCACAATCTTATCTTTATCCTCTGAGCTATCGCCATACACTTTTAAGAACCCATCAAACATGAGCGTTGAACCGGTTACGCTAAATGTATAATCACCACCTTCAATGAGCACTTGGCGCTGGGCATATTCGGCTGGCGTCATCTGGCAGGCCACAAATCGCTTCCAAATGAGGCTATAGAGTTTTGCTTGATCAGGCGTGAGATATCGGCGTGCATAATCAGGGGTCACGCTCACATCAACCGGGCGAATTGCCTCATGGGCATCTTGGGCAGCTGGGCCCTCTTTGCCCTTTTTAGATTTCTTTTTTGCTTTTGCATAGAAATTAGCTGATTTTGGTAGATATTTATCGCCAAACTGTTTTTTAACGAAACTTCGCACTTGCTTAAGCGCCGTATCGGAAAGTCTTGTTGAATCGGTACGCATATACGTAATCAGCGCGGTAGGAGTTCCACCAACCGGCACACCCTCATAAAGCTTTTGGGCCACGCTCATTGTTTTTTTAGAATTAAAGCGCAAGTGGTTATAGGAATCCTGCTGGAGTGTACTGGTCATAAACGGTGCGAATGGTTTTCGTAAACGCTTTTTATCAACGATTGATGATATAATGAACTGAGCCTTTTTCAGTGCAGCAACAATCTCTTTTGCCTGCTTTTCATTTTTTACTTCAGCTTTTTTGCCTTTAATCTTTGCAAGTGGTGCAGGAAGCTTGGCCGATCCTTTGCTAAAGAGCCCATTAATGCTCCAGTATTCAACCGGTTTGAAATCCCTGATTACTTGTTCACGATCGCAGACAAGCTTTAATACTACTGATTGCACTCGGCCAGCAGAAAGGCCTTTGCTAATTTTTCGCCAAAGGATGGGCGACACTTCATATCCCACCCAACGATCAAGCACGCGTCTTGCTTGTTGTGCAGCCACTTTTTTCAAATCAACTTTGCCAGGATGAGCGAGAGCTTGCAATACTGCAGGCTTAGTAATTTCATTAAATGCGATACGCTTAATAATATCTGGATTTTTAATAGCTCGTTTGATCTGCTGCTGCATATGCCATGCAATAATTTCCCCTTCCCGATCAGGATCGGGTGCAAGAAATATCTCATCGGCTGTTAATGAAGCCTTAACGAGCTCGGCAATAAGTTTTTCTTTGTCTTCCAGCGGCACATATTCAATACCTATTGGATCACTGAGCGTGACACCAAGTTTACGGGAGGGCAGATCCATAATATGGCCCATCGTGGACATGATTTTATAATCTTTGCCCAAAAACTTGGAAATAGTTTTGATTTTTGCTGGCGACTCAACAATAATTAATTTCTTCATAAGCGTTTACTACCCTAAGCTTCCCCTATTATCAGATTTATTTTTGCCCAAAATGAAGCTTTTAGTCATATTATTTACTCAGTAGTTCCTATTTGGTGAAGCTCCATTACCTTTAATAATAAATAGAATATTTTCAAAATGTCAAATCTTTTTTGGCTTCCAGAGTAGAAATCCCTTTGAAACGCCTTTATTCTATGCTAGGCTTGGTTAATCTTACTCATTAATATACCCAAGAGTTCTCGGATAATGCTTGAATATGTCATTCGGTTTGCCTATGGCCCGATATTGTTTGTTAGTTTACCATTGCTTGCTCTGATTGCAATCTACCGATGGCGGTATTATAAACCAGTCGCTTATCGGTATCCTTTGGTTGGGTATCTTAGTGCCCATCTTTCTTCTCTCACATGGCCATCAGTTTTGCTCTATCTGATGCGATTCATTTCGCTGTTAATCCTATCGTTTTTGATTGCCAAGCCTCAAATTGTGGATATGCGTTCCAAGGTGCCGGTTGAGGGCATTGATATTATGCTAGTGCTGGATGTTTCAGGAAGCATGATGGCATTCGATGATTTAGATGATACTCGTTCTCGAATAACGGTAGCCAAAAAAGAGGCATCCAAATTTATTAAAAAGCGGCCAAATGATGCGATAGGGCTCGTGCTATTTGGAAAAGATGCGGTGGTGCGAGCGCCGTTGACCCTTGATAAAAATATTCTGAATTCCATCATGGATGAGGTAAAAATTGGGCTGGTCAATTACGAGGCAACGGTACTTGCAAAGGCTGTTGCAATGGCAGCTAATAGATTGAAAAAATCTGAGGCGAGCAGCAAAGTGATAATCTTGCTCACCGATGGGGCACCAACACGGGAATTTGATATTGATCCAAACGTTGCAATAAAGATAGCACAGCAGTTTGGCATTAAGATTTATACGGTTGGTATAGGATCTGATCATGGCGGTTATATTCGGGATAGCTTTGGGTTTTTGCGCCAAATGGGGCGGCAAGGAGCAGTGAATAAACCGCTATTGCAAAAGATAGCTTCTGCTACGGGCGGGAGATATTTTGCCGCAAAGAATCCAAAAGATATGGCCGAAATTTATAATACGATCGATGCTCTTGAAAAAACGAAACAAGAAGCTGACATTTTCAATCGGGTATATGATGTTTTTGTGCCCTGGGTTTGGCTGGTTATCGCATTATTGATGATTGAGCTGATCTTCGCAACATTTAAATGGGTAGTTATATGAATTGGGTAGCTATATGAACGCGTTCGGTGTCACCTGGGCAGATACATCCTTATTTCCTTATGTCGTTTCATTAGCAGTTGTAGTAGGTGCGATTCTAATTTTGCGTATGCATCGTGTGCATAAAAAAATTGATCGGCTTGCCGCTCCTAAATGGATGGATACATTATTCCTGGGCTACTCTCGTATAAGGAGGTATATTAAAGGGTTGCTATTATTAATAGGTATGCTTTTTCTCTTTTTAGCGCTACTTCATCCGCAATGGGGAAAAAAGGAAGAATCAGTTGTCCAAGAGGGGCGAGATCTTTTAATCGCTCTTGATATCTCACGCAGTATGCTTGCAAAAGATTTGAAGCCCAATCGCCTCGCATTTGCCAAAGAAAAAATTCAAAAGCTTTTGAGTAAATTAGATGCAGAGCGCGTGGGACTTATTTTATTTGCCGGTTCTGCGATTATACAATGCCCGCTTACTACAGATACAGGAGCCTTTAGACTCTTCTTAGATGATGTGGATGCATCCACGATTGCTTCAGGTACTACCGCGATCGATCAGGCAATTAAAAAAGCCTTAGAGGTATTTGGGGGTATGGAGGGCAAAAAAACAAAGCTATTAGCAATCCTCACCGACGGTGAAGATTATTCCACTGATTTATCTGCTCTTAAAAAACAGGCCCAAAAAGAAGGGCTTACTATTTTTACCATTGGTGTTGGAACCCCGCAGGGTGCACCGGTGCCTATTATTAATCAACAGGGTGAACAAGCAGGGCATGAAAAGGATGAACAGGGCAAAGTTGTGATTTCTCAACTGAATGAAAATGTTTTGCGTTCATTGGCTCAAGATGCAGGGGGAACTTATATGCGCATTACTTCAGATGAATCTGATATTAATCGGATATTGAAAAGTGTTCGTCGTTTTGAAAAAGAAGAATTTGAAGAGCGCAAATTTGATAGGTATGAAGAGCAATACCCTTACTTTCTCGGGGTAACCCTGATCTGTTTGATATTGGAGTGGATCTTATGAGGAAATTACTTTGCATTCTTCTGATTCCCTCGTTTGCTACTGCTTTTTTCGAGCAGCATAAAGCATATAATGCCTATGAAAAAGGAGAATATGCAGACGCAAAAAAAATATACGAAAAAAAGGTTATCGCTGATCATACTGATATGCAGGCGCTTTATAACCTAGCCGATACACTTTATAAACAAGGTAAGTTTGAGCAAGCGGCTTCTTATTTTCAAAAGGTACGCAATAGCGCTCATACAAAAGAGGATTTGAGAGAACACGCGAACTTCAATCTTGGCAATTCGTATGTGAAGCTCAAAAAGCTTGAAGATGCCATTGCGCAATATGAGAAAGTTCTTGAACAAAATCCTTCCAATGAAAAGGCGAAGCATAATCTAGAGATTGTAAAAAAGATGCTTGAGCAAGAAAAGCAAAAACAAGAACAACAAAAGCAGCAGCAAAAAGATCAGCAGCAGCAAGATTCAGGCAAGTCAGATGAGAAAGACCAACAGCAAGACGCTTCCAGTAAACATGACCAAAGCAAAGATGATCTTGACCAGAAAGATTCCCAGGATAACCGGGAACAGGGCGGGAAAGACCGCGATCGTGATCAAGCTCAAGATGATCTTAAACGGGATGCTCAAGGCAGTCCTGACGATCAGCCGGACTCCCAAGAAAAAGAGGATGAGCAAAAAAGCGGGCAAGAGCATAAGCAACCTTCCAAGCAAGAATCTCCTACTCAGGATAAAGAAGCCAAGGCTCAGGAACAAGAGATGGGGCAACCAGCTCAAGAACAACCAGAGACAGCAGAGCAAAAAATGGAGCGCCAAATAGAAGCTTATTTAGCAAAATTGGATGAGGAGGCCCAAGAGGCAAGCAAGAAAATTATGAAAGCTCAAATTGAAAAAGGAATGAAATCTAAGCATGGTCAAAAAAATTGGTAATCTGTTTGTTTTGATTTTGTTGCTTACAACAGCTTTCAAGATCAATGCAGAATCATCACTCTCATTTTCTATTACAGATTTTCATGATAAAAAAATTGGATGGGCCGGTGTCGGTGTACCTTTTTTGCTTTCTGTGGTGGTTACTGGAGATCAACAAATAGCTGATGAGCCGGAGGTTCAAGGTCTGGATGATTTTCATGTGCGTAGCGCAGGCACTTTCACCAATTTTCATATTGTGAATAATGTAACTACGGTGGTCCAGCACTACAAATATATTATCCGAATTGATAAGGTGGGCAATTATAAGATTGGCCCTGCGACTGTTAAAACACCGGAAGGTGTTATTAGGTCTCATGCACGCACATTAACGGTAAAAGATAGTCCTGAGCAAGAGTCACAAAAAGAAGTTTCAGATGCATTTTTGCGACTAAGTATTGAACCCCAAGAGGGGTATCTTGGGCAAAAATTTATTTTAAAGGTCCGCTTTTATGCAACTGGCCGCGCAACGATAACGCGCTTATTCAAGCCGGAGTTTACTGGATTTTGGATTGGGCAGTTTGTTGAATCAACGGCTGGGCTGGAAGAGATTAATGGATTGGATTATCGGTATGTTGAATATCGAGCGCCAATTATTCCCAAAGAGACGGGGGATTTGATTATTCAATCAATGGAAGCGGAATATCAGATTCCATCTAAACGCCGATCAGGATTTGGTTTTTTTGCACTGTTTGATAGAGACATTGAATTTAGACGTACGATCTCAAAGCCAATTACATTACCAGTGTTACCGCTGCCAAAAAGTTCTATCAAGGCAGATGGGGTAGGGCCGTTTTCGCAGTTTAAAGCTTCCGTTGATCATGCAGAGGGGCAAGTAGGGCAAGGAATTGTGTATACCATTATTCTTGAAGGAGATGCAGATTTAGAGCATACGAATCTTACGGCTTTATCAATGCCCGACGTTATAACCTATTACGATTCAAAAAATAGTATTGAGGTTGGAAATGTTGATCATGGTGATCGTAAAATCTTTGAATATATTATCCAAGCCCAAGAGCCTGGGAAGCTCATTATTCCATCGCAAAAATTTACCTATTTTGATCCTGCGGCCAAGGAATATAAAACATTGCACACAAAGCCTATTGAGCTAACAATTACTCCCGGAGAATCCAATAAAACTTATTATGAAGAAAAATCAACTGAGGCAATTTCATATACTGAGCCGACTGATAATATAAAACCGTTAAATGAACATGGCCCTTGGTTACCAGTTCGTTATCGAGAGATTCCTTTTGGATGGTTTATCTTCTTAT
>SDBT01006966.1_pt1 | contig 18669 bp, 13 predicted proteins | sample 2277101 | NCBI WGS metagenome assembly SDBT01 (sample SAMN10404973, study PRJNA504765) | marine sediment metagenome | isolation source: marine sediment core GS10_PC15, 103 cmbsf | place: Arctic Ocean: Southern Knipovich Ridge | collected 2010
ATTCTTTATGGATAGGAGCAACCTTCATGAAATTAGGCCTAGCCCCTGCAACAGATATTATTTTCATTTAAACTCTCGCTGAAAACTTGGCTCTTTTTTCATTATTTCAACACTTTCAGGATAATTTGCAATAAACCAAACCATAAATGCTGTTACATCTATTTTTTCAGACAACATTTTTTTTCTACGATCCTGCCATTTTTCTTTAAGACTGGGTGTATTTAATAATTCTTGAATTTTGATATATAATTTTTGTAGTTCAGAAGTTTTAATGCCGTAAGTAAGACCATATTTATGTTCTAATTCTTCTAAATATCCAAGCTTGCCAACAAAGTCATTGAATCTGATTGAAGGAGTTCCTAGCACAGCGGCTTCAGCTGCCATGGTTTGACTATCGCCAATATACATATCGGCATAAAATAAGGCGTGATGTATGTTAATCGGATTGATGTTTATCCGTAATTTTTCAAGCTGAGGTTCTAATTCTCTTTCAGACGATATATATATTTTGCCATGTTGTTCAAGCATTTTAATAATTTTTAAAGCAATATTAGTGCTAATTCCTCTTTTTCTCGTATCATGATAAGCAGTTAGTTTTGCAAATCTTAATATAAAATATCTGCTGTTGCTTGAATGAAGAGAATCGATAGTCTTTGCATTAGGAGAAAATTTATTTGGGTGAAGATAAGCCAATTCATGGTAACCATCATAATTTATACTTTTATATTTCCATTTACCTGTCTTACAAGAACTCGGAGTTAAAATATGATTAGCAAAAGGATAAGATAAGCAAGAGAATAATGGGACAACATTAGAATCATCTTCATTCACAACTACTGAGGGAATATTTAATAGTTTTCCGATATGAGTTATTTCAGCAGACGTACCGAGCAGTAATTCAGGTTTAAACTTCAAAGATGTCCTTAATAATGCTAAATCTCTAATAAAAAGTCCCCAAGCTATAGAGAAATTATTGTCTCCACGACCTTTTTGACTTGAATAAAAGAATTCCAACCCTTCTTCTATTAGCAAATCTTCGAGTATATCCTTTTTTTTAATTAATATCTTGATTTGGCATTTATTTTCTTTTAAGTTTTTTATAATATTTTTAAATAAATGAAAGTGGGCTGGGTGTCCAAGATGAAATAAAATTTTCATTTATTTCACTTCAATCCAATTAATAAATTTGATAATGCTAGCATCATCCATGCTTGTGACCATCTCATGTATGGTATTCTAAAAGTATAGAATCTATGTTTTTGATAATAAAAAAATCCTTCCTCATCTTGCATATTATTAATAGTCCATTCTGCGATGGTTTCTGCAAATCTCAAATATTTGGCATCTAAATCTCTTAATTTTGTAAAAGTGATGATCCCTTGAGATTGGTTGTGGATATCAACAGGCCATTCCCTTGGAATTCTCCACTTTGAGCGTCCATCTTCAAAAAACTGTTTTTTTCTGTAAAATTCTACTCCACTTTTTAATGCTTCTAAATATTTATTATCATTTGCGTTCGTATACTTTATGAAATCATAAAGAGAATCCAATACATAACCCTGATGAAAATCAATTTGCTTTCTTTGTTTTCTTGAAATAATATCAATGCTGTAATCCCAATGACCGTCGTCGTGTTGGTGAGAAATAGTAAAATCAACAGCTTTTTTTGAATATTCCAATAGCTTGTCTTCCTTGGAAATTGAGTACACCATGGCCAATATTTCAGCTCCAAGCATGCTGGCGTTGAAGCAACAATCTCTCATTTCGGGAAAATAACTAAAGCATATGCCATTTTCATTTTTTGTTAGAGGAAGATCTTTTAAAATAAAATTGCAAGAACTTCTTAGAATCTCGAGCGCCTTAGAATCGTTCGTTACTTGGTAATAAGCAAATATTCCCTTCCCGACAGAGCTGGTAACAACAATGGAGGGATGATAGGATCGAATATTTTTTAGCGGACTTGCCCAAGCGAAGTTATATCCCCAGCAATAGCCACTGTAACCCTTTGAATAATTTTGGCAAAGCCAGTTGAAAAGAAAATTCATTTTCTCTTTTATTTCAGAAGAAGGGTCTAGTTCATACATAAGTGAATAGGCATGCAACAAAAGCCCAATTGCTTTAGGATTATATTCTTTCTTGATTCCTAACAGTTGCCGAATGTTGATGGGATTACGTTTTTGAACTTGAATTGCCAAAATGGGAATCCATTTTCCAAATTTTGAAAAATTGAATTTGGAATTTAAAGTATCATAAGGATCATATCCCTTGAATTGTTCTCTTTCGATGTATATACGAAGTTTCTCTAAGGAGGCTTGGAGATTTTCCATTAAGGAAGAATTATTGTTTTTCGATTTTTTATAGATTCTATGATTTTAAATGTGGCCAGTGTGGATAAGTAAATTTCATCAAAGGAGATAGGTGATTCTTTTCCTTCTTTTATGGAACTAATAAACTTTTTTACTTCCTCATCATGGCCTTTATTCTTTTTTGAAAGATTCATTTTTATTTGATGCTTTGAAAAAACAGACATCTTTTTAAAATCATCAATGATAGCTACCTGATTGGCATAAAAAACTTCTAAATATTCCTTATTAACAGCGTTGTTCCCATTTGAAAAATAAGAAATGGAAGCTATACTACCATTTGCAAAGCTTATATTTACTATAAGCGTGTCCATTAAATTTTGTGGTGTTGACATTACATTAGCTGCTATGCTCATTATCTTAGAACCGGTTATATACATGCATAGATCTACGAAATGACAAACTTCGCCGATGATTCTGCCGCCTCCGATTTCCTGATCATGAATCCAATGGTCGGCAGGAATAGTCCCCGCATTAATGCGATAATTGATGGCTTTTGCAGTGTTCTCTGGAAAGAGCTTTTTAATTTTCTGAATATGTGGTGCGAAACGCCTGTTAAAACCAACAATAAGATGAGGCAAATCAGAAGGTGGAATTGAAAAGTAGGAGGCTCTGATTTCCTCTAGTTCTTCAGTATTCATTGCCAACGGTTTTTCGACAAAAACATTTTTACCCTTTTTTATGGCTTTTAAGACGTATTCTGAGTGAAGATTATGGGGAGTAGCAATAAAGACCGTATTGATTTTATTATCTGCAATTATATCATCAGCATTTCCGGTAGCATATTGAAAATGATATTTATCGGATACAATTCTTGCTGTACTACTTTGGGCATCTGCTAACCCAATCATATTGCCAATTTTATAAACATTGGGCAGTAAAAAATTCTGAGCAAAAGAGCCGGCTCCGATGAATCCAACATTGACTTCTTTTGGGGAAAACTTTCCTTCTTTAAGTTTTATCAATTTTTCAGTTTTCTTTTTGGTATCATATTTGAGGACAATGCCCATAAAAGATTCGCTTTTTTCCAGAATCATCTGATAAGCTTCTGGTGCTTTTCCGAACGCAAATTCATGGCTAATAAGTTTGTTAATATTCAATTTTTCATCTTTTAATAATTGGAGGAAAGCTAACATATTCCTGTTTTCTGTCCAACGTACATATCCAAGCGGATAATCAATTCCTTTTTCTTCATAATTCGCATCGTATCTACCAGGCCCATATGAGGTCGACATCCTTAAATCTAGCTCCTTTTTATAATAGTTAGCACGACTGAACCCGGTAGGAACGGAGCCAACAATGACTACCTTGCCTTTTTTGCGGCATAGAGTACCACCGAGTTCAATCGGATCTAATGAGCTTGTCGCGGCAGTTATAATAACCGCATCAGTACCGTGGCCTGCAGTTTGATTTAGAATAATCTGTTCCAGATTCTTATCGTTCCGCTCTAAGGCGAGAATTATCCCCGTTTGCTTGGCCATATCTATCCGTCCAGGATCAGTATCGATGCCAATTGTTTGTATGCCAGCAGCATTAAGCAATTGGACTGTTAATATTCCTATTAAACCAAGACCAATGATGACACAATTTTCTCCTAACCTCAGATCTGCTTGCCGAATGCCCTGAATGCTTATAGCAGCTACGGTAGCAAATGCAGCCTCTTTTAAATCCACATCATCAGGTATTCTTACACAAAGATTCTTAGGTACAGAAACCACCTCTGCGTGAACTGCAGAGCCTCCTCCACAGGCAACTAAATCTCCAATTTTATAATTGCTTACGCCTTCCCCAACGGCAATGACCTCTCCAGCGCAACTATACCCCAAAGCGGACGGAGCATTCAGCTTATTCATTACAGCTTTGTACGTAGAAATCAGACCCTGAGACTTTGCCAATTCGATGACCTGCTTGACTTCTTTTTGCCTGGATCTGGCTTTGCCAATATAGCTCAAACGGGCATCATTTACTGTTTTTCCTTCTGTGCCAGCACTGATTACAGAATAGTGATTCCTAACCAACACATTTCCTTTGGATAGTGCTGGGAAGGGGACTTTTAAAAATTCCATTTTGCCCGATTTTAAATTTAAGGTTAACTGTAGCATTTGACCTCTTTTACTTGTCCCAATTTCATTAGATCAATAAAAAGCTTTTGTATACAGTTACAGAAATATTTATTGACTAAAATTATTTTGCAATACTTTTATACCATTCAATAGTTTTTCCCATGCCCTCCTCAAAATCAACCTTCGGTTCCCAGCCAAGTAATCTTTTTACTTTATCATTGGATGCTTCTTTTCCTTGAAAATCCCCAGGACGAGCTGGGAGATATTCGATTTTGACATTATTTGACACTAATTTTTGAATTGTCTCGGCAACTTCTTTTATACTTATTTGTCGCATCCCCTCTAAGTTTAAAATCTGATTTTCTGCTTCCGGTTTTAGAGCTAAGATGTGGGCTTCGGCGAGATCCTCTATGTAGATAAAATTTCTGTACTGGCTTCCATCGCCTGTGATTGTTATAGATTCACCATTAAATGCCTTTTTTAGGAAAATCGGAATGACCAACTCCTCCCTCATCCTTGGTCCATAAGGAATCCCATACCTTAGAATTGCGAAAGGAAGTCCGTACAAATTTTGATAGTCATGAATAAAAAATTCAGAAGCTATTTTGGAAGAACTGTATATATGTCCTGCACCAGGCATGAAGAAAGGCGCTTCTTCATTGACGTAGGTCCCAGTGCAGCCTGTATATACCCATACTGTACTAGCGAAAATAACACGTTTCGCTTTATTTTGACGTGCTGCCTCTAATATATTTACTGTACCCGTTACGTTCAATTCTACTGTATAAACGGGTTTCTCAAAGGCATGATTTACATTTGACATGGCAGCAAGATGAAAAACATAGTCCGCTCCTTTTGTCGCTTCTAATACTGAAGAATAATTAACAATATCTATATTTGCAAAGTCCACATCATGCCTATGCGGCTTGACTCCATAATCCAGCACAATTACTTCATGTCCGGCTGACATCAATTTGTCAACTACATGAGAACCAATAAAACCAGAGCCCCCGGTTACTATACATCGCATTTTAAAATCTCCTTATTTGAACTTTTATTTATTGTAAATTGAAAAACCTGCAATCCAAATCTTAAAATAAATTCCGTACCTTTCTATCTAATCTTCATTTCCTTTGTAATAAAGAGGAACACACCAATGATTGTTTGCAATCCAATCAGAATTTGGAAGTTCATATTCCTTTTTCATTATTTTATGGCATGATAAGTCATAAACTTTCCCTGTGGATTTTTCTATCTTATCAAAAACGATATATTTATAATATCCGGATATCATTTCTTCTGGGAAGACCACCCGGTTTGGATATTGAGGATCAAGCTTTTTTTTAGCATAATCATTTTTCCATTCAACAATTTCTTGAAGGCGATCTATTTGAATACAGCCTAGTGCAGCAGTAAATTCACTCATACGATAATTCAACCCCTCGACCTTATAGTCAAATTTACCATAATTTCTATATTGTTTCGCGAAATCAATCAAATCTTTATTCTTTGAAACGAGCATTCCACCTTCACCGGTGGATATTGTTTTAGTTGCGTAGAAAGAATAGATCCCAGCATCTCCCCAAGATCCTGGCTTTCGTCCATTCCAATCAGCTCCATGAGCATGCGCACAATCTTCTAATAAAATAATTCCTTTTTGCTTGCAGAGCTCGGCAATCTCTGCAATCTGGAAGGCGATGTGACCTCCTATATGGACTATCCAAACTGCTGCAGGTTTATACTTTTCTATTTTTATTTTTAAATCATCAAGAGACAAACATAAATCACGCTTGTTACAGTCAACAAACTCAACCATGCCCCCAGCTTTAATAACGCTTAATGGAGTAGCCATAAACGTATTGGATGGACATAATACAGTTTTATTCCTAATGTTAAAAAACTCAAGAGCAGCAAGAGCAGCGCCTCCCCAACTTCCAAATGCTACAGATTCTAAGTTATTAGATTCAGACCATTTTTCCTCAAATGTTTTTGTAAAATTTCCTTCAGACCACTGCTGGTTGTGAAGAATTTCATCCCAATACTGATGGAGTTTTTTTGTATCTTTTTTCTCAAAGCCAATTTTAAAGTTCATATGACCTCCTTGTAAATTGTATATTATATAAATCTTATGAAATATAAAACTTTGTAATGTTAAAATTACGTATTATTTATTTTTTGAGTTCCAATTGATTTGACAATGACTTTTATGCCTGCTTTTTATGGAAATTATTGCACACGTTGAGATTTATTAGACAAACTACATCTTGTCATTTCTCGGCGGATTCTCTATTTGATTTTGCTTTCTGATCATCACATCCTTTATCCAATCGGCACTGCTGCCAGGCACAGCAGGAACAACAACCGGGACTTCCATCTTTACACACTGAGGGTCGTCAGAGCCTTCAGTTGCATTATTCCCTAAGGTGCCATCATTGTGGTTTTGCGTAAGGTCAAGGATGGTTTGATCACATGATCCAAGTAGCTTCCAATGGCCCACCAAATAAGAGGAATCTTCTTTCAGTGGATTTTCCATAAACTGTACCGGTTGGAGGGCTTTGTTAAAGAGACGAACTTCAGCAATTGCTCCTTTGAATGGCCGATAACTACCCATTGATCCACCCTCAAGCCTATCGAAAAAAAGACTAGACAGACTGTCGTTGCAGACCTTTTCTGTAGGGACAGTGCATCGTCCAACTAGCTTACCGTTCAAGTAGAACTCCATATGCAGGTTACCATCTTGGGATCTTTTCCAGGCTCCAGCCCAATGATTCCATGCCCTGGCTTCAAACTCTGAGTGGATGTTTATGAAACCGGCGTCTGATCTTCCCCACGCAAACCAAAAATAAGGCTCTGAACTTATCAATCTATTGGAAAATTCAAACCTATGGCCGTCTACGGTATAGAAACTTATTGGCGATGCTAAAGAAGATTGTTCAGGGTCGGGAGGGAAACTAAAACCTGGCGCCTGCCAAAATGTCAAGGTTCCCTCTGGCAAATCTAATGGCCTCTTAAACGGAATGATTATGCAATCGTCAACCCCATCAAATTGAAGTGATTGATTTTGGGTGAATAGAGTTTCTTTCCTGAAGTATAGCTGGAACACATCTTTTGAATCGATTTTGAATTCTTTTGTGGTAAATGTTTTTGCGTCAGCGGGCAATTTGAATCTGCCGATTGTCGTATTCTTTTCCCCTAGTTTTATAAGGCATATCGTGAAAATACTTTCCACCTCAGTAGGCGAATCTGGTTTCCCGCTTGCGGTCACAACGACAGAGTATTTCCCTCTTGGATATTTCATCTTTGGAGAGATTAAAATATCCCGATAGGATATATAAGCCGGCTGCTCTTTGTTTAGACTCATGTATATAGGTCCTTCGACCTCCCTTTCCATAGCATGAACTGCCAAGTAATCACCGACTGTTTTGCCCTTTTGACTCAGCTTAAATAAAATGAAATGTTTATTTTCAAATAAATGTGTAAACCAATCAGACTCTTGAAGCAAATTTTCTTTCCAATTTGGAAGCAATACATAATCCAACCCATACTTTTTCATAAGCCCCGGTAACAAACTAAAATAATTATTTTCCAATACATAACGATGTTTGTCTACTTTTATAAAGTCATGAAAGAATTTATTCTTGAAAGAATTCGAGGCGAGCATGGTAACCTCGTTATTAGAGCCAATTACTGATCTCTTGGAAGCTAACTTAAACTGCTGGCCGTACCTTTGATCGAAAAATAAAAATGAGCCATTTATAGGAGTATTAACTTTTACCCAAGAAACAAGCTCATCGAAATTATCTATATATTCGGGATCGTATATAATCTTTTTGTTTAGTTCAGCAATATATTTCATTACAGTTTTTTTCTCAAAGGTTTGTGCAAATCTGTATATAATTGCCTTGTAATATTTTGTAATTCCAAACGCAGGGATAGCAATCAATATCATCGTCAAATATGCTGGTAATAGTCGCTTAAAGACCCGACCCCTCAGGAGATTACGATTGTCTAGAAGAGTGATCAACAACAAAGGGAGTATCACCACTAGGGAGCCCTTGAGAGTGCTTGTTGTGCGGTTACTATATGGAAAGTATAGTATGGTTAACAAACACATGATTAGACCAGCACTAAAAACATAATTTGCCTTGCGGGGAATACTTACCAGTGGTGGCAACACTACAACAACTACCGTCACGACAAGTATAATGCCTTTTATCAGAATCTGCGAACTCAATTGTGACAGTTCAACCAAATGTGCGGATAAGGTTGTCGCTGTTACGACACTAAACACATATATTGAGTATATCAACCAATTTTCTGTTGCCAAGGTCATGGCTTTTTTTATAATCCAGAATTGTTTTTTAGAAAAGGATTGTGAAATTTTGTAAAGGATGTTTTTTCTATTTTTATAAAAATGCTCTCTATCGACCCCCATATTATGAGCTGCTAATAACTCTTTTCCATTTACAATAAAGAAAACAACGAGTAATTCAACTAAATAAAATACAAGCCGCTCCGTTCTTATAAATGGACGAACCAAAAGGTCTTCATTACCAATAAAAATATACCCAAAAAGCAAGGCGCCTATTATGTCAACAATATAAGCTGTAATAAACAATGTTTTCAAAAAAGAAAAAACTGCTTTGGATCCCAGATTTTTATTTACATTTTTCGTAAATATAAAAGTCACAATGAGGAAAGTGACGCAAGATGGGATAAATGTTAACTTCAGAAGCCATAGCATTTGCCGCCTTAATACCGCTTGATTCCAAAAATATTCGACATATTCATTCGTTAAGAATCCATGAATACTAGAGATATTTCTAAGAATAAAGGGAATAAGAAAGGAGGCGCTTGTTACTAAAAAAATAATTAGCGCTAATAATATTACTTGCAAATTCTTAAGCTTTTTCGCTCTGAAAATTGTCCAGTGTATTAATAAAACTGTAAACATGTATATTCCTGATTGAGCGTGGATATTGACAAGTAAACCAGCAGCAAAACTTAGAACAATAATATTAGGAACAGATTTTTTGAATAAATTTATTGGACGATCAAAAAAATAGAAGAGCAAGATTAGTGGAGTGAAAATGCCAAAGGTAGATCGAGGGAAAGCCGTATCAATCCCTGCAAAACCTACACAGTCTCCAAAAGGCAACATCACAAAAGTCATTGTTATTAAGAATGAAAGCGATATAACTTGTAAAAAAGAGAGTTTTTTAAATAGCCAATAAAAAAGGATATAATTTGTTAATAATGTCAAAAAAACTTGGAAGAACAAGATTAATTTGAGCGAGAATAGATACGAATCAGTAACCTTTACTAAAGCCTTTAATATTATTATGTGAGAAGGTATATATGTAAAAGAAGAATTTGAAAGTATTGGATCGACTGAAAAGTGATCACGGTAAATATCACTATAGCTTATTAAACCTATTATAGATGTATCACTACCTAAGCTCAGATAGGAATTACCGGTCAAGATGAATGAGTATATTATAGAGAATACGAAGAATACTATTATTGCTTTTTTTATCATGACTGTTTATATTTCTCTATACAGTTTATCCTCCAACTCGACCCGATCCTTATCGACACAAGCGAAAAGAGAAAAAACCCATCAAGAAATGACAAATGAATTAAAGTAGAGTTTAAAAGTTAAAATAACCAAGGATTGGGACCAATTGTACTATAGCAGAAAAAAGCAAGTTTAATGGATTAAAGTTAGCCTCATTATTAAGCGAAGGTGTTCCGGAAAGCGCATTTCTATTCCAGCGTGATTAGATTTCTTGGTTCATATAATTTCAGAATGTGGCAGCTAGAAATGCACCATATTTATCTATCTAGTTTTTGGGGAGAATTTAAGTAGTTCGTCTTAAGAGCTTACCTTTTATCAAAAGACTTAATATCATTACAGAAGCCCCTCCGGACCAGGCTATGGGCCTGAGAAGGAATATTAAGAGTGTAAAGAATGCTGATGGATCCTTATAACGTAAGACCAATCTTATAGAAGAAAAGATATAATACCCTAGAAGGATGGATAAAGGAATCAATGCAAGAATGTATGATGTGTGAAAAATCAAAAAGCTAATCAGAAGAAGGAAGGTTGCGACATAAAACATGGGTTGTGATATCATCAAAAGAGAAGCAACCTCATCACCCATGGCAATTTTAGGTGCCTCTAAGTATCTCAAGATAGCAAACTTTCCATATTCATATTGTTGTTGAAAGTAAGATCTTAGAGATGACCTATGATTGTGATATACAAAAGCATCCTTCACAAAGATTATATCAAAGCCTCCATTAGTGATTCTGTGGCCAATTTCGCAATCATAGCCAGTCTTCAATGTTTCATTGAATCCACCAACTTCAATCAAGACCTTTTTTTTATATACTGTATGCATAGTAGCAGTTCTCTTTATCTTTCTGGGCAGGTTCTCATATCTGTATTGGAGCTCGTAGCCAATTATTCTGGCGATGAGAGAATCTTTATTATGAGTAAGGATTAAACCAGTTGCTCCAGCTACTTTCGTGTCCTTAAGAGGCTCAACAACTTTCTTTAACCAGTATTTGCTTACTATTGCATCTCCGTCTATGAATCCAATTACACTACCCTTTGTCTTATGCAAGATTAAATTATATTTCTTCGGAGGTGAGTCAAAGGGCATCTGTATCAGTTTTACAGGGTGTCCGTATTTTGAAACGATGTCTATTGTGCCATCATCAGATTTGTTGTCTAAAACCAAAATTTCATATTTATCTTTGGGATAGTCTTGATTTAATATCGCATCCAAGCACTTCTCGATATAATTAGCAACGTTCCTTACAGGGATAAGAATTGAAACAAAAGGAAAATTATATTCAGATTTGTTAATCATTTTTTTTTATAATTTTCCGAAGTCTTAAACACTGTTCCGCGCACAGTCCTCTGAGGGACATGTGCTTTTCCAATAGTAATCCTATTTTCTTTGTATAGAGTTGTAATTTTTTTGCTAGAGAAACACCTAAAATGTAATGAATAATATTTGTAGTAATTATCATGATTTGGAAAGGTAACGTCACTATATATTTCCGCGTTTCAATGATGAATCCACACATCATTATTTTTCTAATATCCTTTTCAGTGAATTCTGCTTCATTCCTTGTACAACATTGTGATTTGGGCTTGAATATGAGTTTAAAAGGTTGACGTAACGCCATAAAGAGGTTTGGTATGAAATTTCCGGAGCGATCAAAAACGCATAAATGTCCGTTTTCTTTCAAAACACGGTGAAATTCAATCAAGCATTCGTCAAAAAAACCTTGCGCTTTCACATGATGAAGCAAACCATTGCAGACTATTTTATCGAATATTATTTCTTTAAAAGGCAATTGGTGAACGCTGCAAAGCGCATATTTACCAGAGGGATTATTCTTTTTAGCTCTCCTTAACATCTCAAAGGAAAAATCCACACCTATTATATTATTGCTGATACTCTGAGCCCCACATCCTGCATCCAGGATAAAATACTTATGTTTTAAATCGTACACTTTTTCTATTTCTCGTCGTACTAACTGCTGGAATGGCATTGCTGCATCATAGCTATAAAATTGTGCATTCTTATCCCAATCGACGATTTCTTGTAAGAAAATATCTCTATTTATTGGCATCTTATTCTCCACCTCTAGCAGATGCAAAATAATGCCTTAGAATGCTGGGATAAAGCCAAGGATTATATATGACATTTTTCCCTTGAAAACATGTATGTGTGCAATAGCAAGATCGCTCCTTAATCTTTTTTCTTTGAGAATTGGCTTCATCAGAATGCCAGGCTTTATGAAAATCTGTTTCTCGAATGTTCCCCACTTTATTCCTCAGTTCACAGAGAAAAACATCCCCATCTTCATTTACTACGCCTATTATATTCCCAGCATAGCATGGAATTGTCTGTCTTTGTTGCTGAAGTATCCGCAAACACAGCTCAAATTTGTACTTTTGAACCACATTTGTTAATTTAGATTTGAATCTTGAGGAATGGAAATGGTTTGTGTTTTCCTCAATTATTTTTTCGTATGTATCCTGAAATTTCAAACATTCATCAAAGGAAGGCAGAAGCTCTGAAAAGCCGCTTTTCTCTCCTCTTACAAGCTCGAAATTGTGTCCATTCAGATCTGGCATGTTTTTCCTTACAAAAGCTATTAAATCATTCAGGTTATGGTAATTCTCTTTTGAAATGACGGTAGTAACATGGACTCGAAAACTTGGAAATGACTTCTTTAATTCAATGAGACTGTGGTAACATTTAAGAACATTATCAAAATTCCCTTTCACATCACGAATTTTATCATGAACTTCTCTTGTTCCATCTAACGAGAGTGAAATCATAATATTCGAGTTACATAGATTTAGGATCTTTTGAGTCACATCATATATCTTTTTTGGAAGCAAACCGTTTGTCGGAATTGCTATATCTTCTACGCTGTTATTTATAGAGAATATTTGACAAATTTCTGGTAGATCTTCTCTTAGAAATGGTTCGCCACCAGAGATAATAATATTAACTAACTTTCCAAGTGATAAGGATAATTTTTCATATTCAGCTAATGCTAGCTCATCAATCCCTTGGTTCAACTTGTCCTTAAAAAAGCAAAATTTGCATCGAGCGTTACATCTGGACGTGATAAGAAGGATGAGGAAAATTGGAAGCTCAAGCCTATTCTTTGTAAATCCGAATTTTATGGTCTGAGCTATATTCATCCGTTGTCCCTCAGATACTCGTATGTGCCTCGACACCAATACATTTTTATAAAAAAAATAAATGGAATATAGATTATAATTTTTCCTTCATTTCTTATACATTCAAACAATATTTTCATGCAATTCATTGCTGATAATAAAGGAGATACAAAAGCAAAAAAGTATGGATTTCCTAACAGATATTTTCCAAGCTTTGATTTGGAATATTTAAGAAATATTCTTATTCCACCTTTCTGCCCCCACCTTCTAGAATGATAGAGCAGTTTGCCTAATGTTGTCCTATTGTGATTGTGATAAACGACACATTTCGGTTGATAGACAAGTTTGTATCCCATCTGATACATGCGTATTCCAAAATCCTCTTCTTCAGCTATGAGATAGCTTTCATCGAAACCATTCAAATATTCAAAATGGCTTTTTCTGACGCCGACTCCGGAACTGCATAAAAATTTTCTTTCACTACGTTTGCTCAATGAAAAACTGTGATAGTGTGCGTAATCATGGCATTTGGCATAAAAACCTTTAGAAATGCCCTTAATCTTACACCCTACTACAGCGATATTATCATAGTAATCAAACTCTTGAATAAGATTTTTTAAACATTCCTCATCAGCGATACAATCACTATCGAGAAAAAATATAATATCACCGTTTGAATTATAAGCACCTTTATTTCTTGCAACAGCCGCACCTTGATTTTTCTGTCTTATGAATCTAATCGTGTATTTGGGATTTTCCCCCGCTATCTTTCTGACTGCATCTTCAGTCCCATCTTTGGAACCGTCATCGACGACAATAATTTCAAAGTTTCCAGGCTGATAACTCTGGGCAAAAAGGGAGGGCAGAGTTTTAACTAACGATTCTTCTCTATTGAATGTCGGAATTACTACGCTTATGATTGGTTTATTTGGCTCCATCATTTGGGTGTTACTCTAAAAGTGGGCAATTTTAGTATGTGTGGAAATACTCTCATAGCAATTTTAAGTATTCTGAGTACTTCACTGACGTTGCTAAAAAGCATGTTTTTGGCAAAGCTTGGGCTTAAATAAATCATTTTATAAGCCTTGAATCTCCAGTAGGATAGTTCTTCAGAGGTCAAATGAGGGTAGTCTACTTCGCCATCTTTGTTCAAATAGTTATTCTCAACTAACCAATCATAAAGAGGTGTTGTAGGATGAGGCTGGGGAATGACAAATTGATAATCTGAAATTCTCAACTTTTTTGCCCATTGGATTGTATCCTGAATAGTTTCCTTAGTTTCTCCAGGGAATCCTAAGACAAAGTCGCCATGAATTCTTATATCCGCTTTCTGCGCGTTTAATGTAAATTCCTCCATCATTTCCCGTGTTTGCCCCTTTTTAATGTCCTTAAGAATCTCAACATTTGAGGTTTCATATCCTACATGAAGAAATCTACAGCCTGCTTGTTTCATAAGTGACAAAGTTTCTAAATCCAAATCGGTTTTAGAATAAGCCGACCAAGAGATTTTTAGGTCGTTTTCCAGAATTGCTTGAGAAATCTCTCTGGCTCTTCCTTTTGGCAAGGTATCGTCTTGGATGAAAATCTCTTTGACAAATGGAATTTTCTCTTTAATGTATCTAAATTCGGCAATTACACTATCGATACTCCTCATCCGGTATTTAGCCCCTTTGTGGATAGTATGTGGCCAGAGACAAAAGGTGCATTTTCCCCAAGAGCAGCCCCTGGCTGTAAATAGATCGACAAAGGGGTGCAGCAAACTTGTTTGTCTGTAATTATGAATATTTAAATGTCTGCTATATACCTGGGTAACAAATGGAAACTCATCCAATTGTTCAGAGGAAATAGAGGATCCATCAGGGTTATGAATTATTTCCCCATTTTTTTTCCAGGTCAATTCTTGTATATCCTCTAAAGCCATTCCATTGGCAATATTGAGAAGGGGATAATCAAATTCCCGTCTGATAACTGCATCGATCCCCTTGCCTTTTTTAAGTATATCTTCTGGTTTTATTGAACACCAAGGCCCCACAAAGACTACAAGGGCATTTGTATTCTCTTTGATTTTTCCTGCTAATGTAATTTCATTCTCCAAGCTGTCTAATGAAGTATAGATTACGATAATATCTGGTGAAAAATCTTTGATATCTTCGATAGTATTTTGATGAGATAGTCTTTCCACAGGAGCATCAACCAGCTTAGTCCGATGCCCATGATTCTCAAGTAAACCGGTGGCGTAAGCAAGGAATATAGGATACCAATTGCTCCCTGCAATGGGGATCCACGTACAGCGGGATGACCTAATATAGTTTTTAACAAATGGTGGATTCAAAAGATATATCTTCATGAGTTCCTTATCGTCGCGAATCCGATGTCTGAGAGTAGAAGGGCTTCGAATTATAATTCATAATTCTTTTTTGTAATAAAAGCTTCGCATACTATTTTGTATATTTCTTGATTTGGTGGCGTAGAAGAGTATATACCCCATAAAAGCCCTGCTTGATTTCTTCAATAGAACGGAGGTTCATTAATCTCCTGGAAATATATAGTGGCCTAAAATAAAATTCTTTAAATGCTTTCTTTTGAAGCTCAACCAACTCATCAGCCGTTAATTCGCTCATTAGAACAGGAGGTTTCTGATTGGAGAGGGAGACGTATTTTGTATAGTCTTCTCTATTTATCAGATTTTTTTCCTGGGCCATTTCAAAAATTTTTGCTCCTGCCACAGGAACTAATATGTTGAAAACTACTAAATCAGGATTAAGTTTCTTTGCAAAATTTATGGTCTCAATCGCAGATTCCCTTGTATCACCTGGAAGCCCTATGATGAAAGCACATTGAGTACCAATTCCATATTTTTTACATAACTTAATTGCTCTCTCGGCTTGCTCTAATGTGATTCCTTTGGATATAAGATCCATGATTTTTTGAGAACCTGTTTCTATCCCAAAAGCTATCTGCTTACATCCGGCAGCTTTGAAAAGTTTTGCCAAATCTTCTGATATATTATCCGCTCTACTCTGGCAGTTCCAAGATATATTGATTTTTTTCTCAATTATAAGTTCGCATATATCCCAAGCCAATCTCTTGTTGGTTGTAAAAGCATCATCTTGAAAAACAATCTCTCTCACACTATATCTGTCTATAAGGAGTTCAATTTCTTCTACGATATTTGAAGCACTTCTATAACGGGTTTTTCTTCCGAATACTGCATTACTACAAAATATGCAGTCATACGGGCATCCACGCCCGCTTATTACTATATCTGAATTTCCAGTAACCTTTTTTCGTGAGGAGGCTAAGAAGTATTTATTCATCTCTAATAAATCTCTGGATGGAAAAGGAATTGAATCTAGATTCCTAATAAGCGGTCTATTTCTTGTGAACTTAATCCTACCGTTTTCCCTGTAAGATATACCCTTTACCTGACTAAAAGATTTTTTCCCTTCTAATGCTTCTATCAATTTGAGCATTGTTACTTCACCTTCGCCAATAACGATGATGTCAACATTTTCATCCTTTAATGATTCCTCAGGAAGTGCAGTGACATGTGGCCCACCCATAACAACAATTGTATCTCTTTCTACGCTCTTGACTATTTTTGCGATTTCAAGGGCAATCAAAATCGTTGGTGTCGTTGTATAAATTCCAACTATATTTGGATTATTGCTCTGGATATAATCTTTGATCTCAGTACTTCCTAGGCCTTCTACGTGATTATCTAAAATGGATATATCATTGATATTGTTTTGCCTTAAGAAAGCTGCAATATAGGCAAGACCTAATGGAATAGTTGCTCCATGGGCTTTGTTGAATAATTTCATATTGGGCGAGTTTTGTGGCCGAATCAGAAGGATATTCATTTTATTTGATCAAGTTCCTTTTATAAACGAAAAATTATGGTAAATTTTTGTGCCTATTCACCTAGCTTTATCCTTCAAACTTTTTTGATGACATCTGTAAAGCTATCAGAAAATAGGACATAAATGTTCTAATACTGACCTTACTAAAAGTCTTGAAAATGAAACTGGGTCGGAAGTAAAACTTATGATAGGCTAATCTCGTATACTTCAACACGACTTCTTTGCTTAATAATTCAGTTTCAAGATATGGAAATGGGTCTAGATTTTCTCCTTTTACGAATCTTTTCCAATAGTCTGCATCCGTATAACCTTTCTCGGCAGCCCATTTAAATAACTCGCTGCCTTGACCGATTGTCCGTGTTGGGCTGAATAAAACATAATCAGGTTTAAGCTCCAGGGCAAAGTCAATTGTGTTCTGTAATGTTTCTTCGTTTTCTTCAGGGGAACCTAACATGAAATATGCCAGTGTTTCAATGCCTTCGTTTTTTGTCCACTTGAAAGCTTGTGTTGTTTGCTTTTTTGTTATTCTCTTCTTTAAAACTTTCAATATCTCTTCATTGCCAGATTCAATTCCAAATCTAATTCTATAACATCCCGCAGCAGACATTTTTTTTATTAATTCCTCATCAATACAATCAACCCTTGTCCGACATTCCCATATTATATCTAAATCCCGGTTGATGAGTTTATTACATAATTCCAATATTCTTTCCTTATTTGCTGTAAATGTATCATCATAAAAACAGATTTCATGGATACCGTACTCGTTGTAAAGAAGTTCCATCTCCTGCATGATATTCTCCGGACTTCGTGTCCTAAACCATCTGCCAAACCTACCATCTGGATCACAATATGTGCAGTTGAAAGGACATCCTCTACTTGAGATTATGCTGGCAAAGTGATTCCTCCTTGTTAATATGTCTTTATATTTATTAATCGGCAGCAGATGCCAAGCGGGAATGGAGAGTTCATCCAAGTTTTTGATATATTCTCTTGGTTTTGTTACTATAACTCCCCCATCTTTTCTATATGCAATTCCCTCTACATCGCTAAAATCTATCTGATTCTCTAATCGATCAACCAGTTCACAAATCGTTATCTCGCCTTCTCCAATAACACCAAAGTCGAATTCCTTATATTCCATTGTCTCTACAGGAAAAGAAGCCAGGTGTGGACCTCCTACAACAATAGGCACATCAGGAAGTGCTTTTTTAATATATCGAGCTATTTCTTTACCTTTTCTAAATGTCCAAGTGGTTACAGAAATACCAACAAGTTCTGGATTATAATCCTTTGCAACCTGTTGTAAATCATCCTTACCCATATCCTCGGCTTCAGCATCAACGATTTTTACTTTGTGCTTCGCCTTTTCGAGTGCTGCTGCAATATAAGCCAAACCGATTGGAGGTATCTTGCTTTTTAATATTCTCGATAGACTGGAAACGTCTTCAGAATATTTTGGACTTATAAGCAGTGTCCTCATATAATTCCCAATCTACAATTTGAAAATTCGGTCTATCCTTTTAAAAATCTATATAGCTGAATAATTATGCTTTTCGAAGGGAGCTTTAAATATTTTTAGATTTACTTTCAGTTATCTTTATCCGTTGGGTTAGAAAGAATGGAAAAGTTAATACAATAGAAATTATCACAAAGAATAGCAT
>SDBT01006967.1_pt1 | contig 18669 bp, 20 predicted proteins | sample 2277101 | NCBI WGS metagenome assembly SDBT01 (sample SAMN10404973, study PRJNA504765) | marine sediment metagenome | isolation source: marine sediment core GS10_PC15, 103 cmbsf | place: Arctic Ocean: Southern Knipovich Ridge | collected 2010
GCAGTAAGCCATGTCGCCCTACTTTTAACAAAAGTAGATCAAAAGAGACGGTGCGTACGCACCGTCTCCCGTGGTCCGCTTCGGTAAGCGGTGCGGGGGCGCAACCCCGCACAATTCAATTTTGTACTTTGGCTCTTGACGAAATCAATCGAATCTATCACCCTTGGTATAGAATCAACACTAATCTGTTCCCAGTGAACACGCTCGTTACTAATTGTTAATAAACCAAAACCATAATCCTGACTACGATATGCTGACCATGGTCCGCGCGGACCTTTGATAGGATCATGATCTTCCTTACAACCTGCAGAACCTGATATAAGATGAACTGGTGCTTTATTTGACGGGTAGACCTCATTCTTATATACAGGATAAGTACGTTCATAATTATGTTCGTGTGCCCAAATAGCTATGTCAACACCAGCATTGTAAAATAGTTCCTCCAAGTTAGTTCTAATTATGCTATTATTCTTAGTACAATCGTCATGATCTAAATTACTACAATACATTGGTCGATGTCCATATGTTACTAGCCAAGAACAGTTATTACCCAGCAATGTATGTTCTAACCAAGTATATTGTTTTTTTGCAAGTTCGAGATCTACAAAGTAGAATTCTGTGGATAGAGCAACAAAACATGCACTTCCGAGATTAAAGGAATAATAAAAGTTTTCATTAGCCGGCATACTAAATCGATTTTTATAATGTGAAAAATTATATGCATGTTCATGATTTCCCACAGCAGTCATATAAGGAACATAGGCTGCGATGGGCTCAATGTCTTGCATGAATAAATCCCCAACGATTCCCTGTAAACTATCAAGATCATAGGCAAAATCGCCTACATGTAGAATAGCATCTATATCTCCATTTTGTGCCATTTTTTGCAATAGAGGTAGAGATCTACTATTGGTTTCTCCTAGATCACCATAGACAGCAATGGTAGGAGACCAGTTTCCCAAAGAAGCAGTAGTAAAATGGAATTGGTCACTCCATCCTCCATAGTTATCTCCACAACGATAATAATACGTGGTATTATACTGCAAATTTCTCATAGTTACTCGGTGGATGTATTGAGTTCTGTGCAAAATACCACCATCAACAAATTTAGTTTCTGTCCCAGTAGAATTGTAGAATCTACTGTAATTTATAGTATATTCTACAACAGATGTTTTTGTTGAGACTATCGTATTCCACGTGACAACGATGTTATTCACTTGTTGTCCAAAACTAAGATGAACTTGCTGTGGTTCAGTTCTGTAGTCAGTTCTGGCACCAACCAATACAAATAGAAAACATATAACAAGAAGACGTGACATTTTATTTATTTTAAACTCGACAGGTTATAATCAATTTTGTGTACTTTGGCCGTTCACCTCCGCTACGCTCCGGCTTCACTAAAGTACACAAACCAGGCCTCTGGCGGTATATGTGTCCGCATAATTTTTTGTACTTGGTAAACCAGTACAACCATCTGACAATACTTAAAAAATACTTATGTACCTATAATGTTTAGTGCTATACGTCCTAAAAACGAAGAACAACTGCGAGATCAACCCAATTGTCCTATTTGCGGTTCCGGGTATATAGATGAGTATACCGTAGTACCATCTGTCCGTATCAATCTCGCTGTAGAAATTTATGAATGTGCTAATCAACATAGCTGGAAGAAATATCCTAAGAGTATCCCACTAGAAAGCGACACCCCAAGTACATTAGTCGAATACCGTGTGCCAGAACCGTTCCGGGATGTTTATCGACCACTACATGATACTCAAGAATTACAGAAATTACGCTAGTACTTTTGCATTAGTATACATACCTTTACCTAATACTGGTAACTCGGAAATTTACATAATATTTATTACTTTTAATGAAAATATTAAAAGCAATACAATTTTCTCATGACGACCTACAACAATATTCAGATGATGATATTCAGATGATGGCAGAAAAATATTTGGATATCGAGTTGAATAATTTAGACCGTAATGATATAGTGTGGCTACTAGCAATTACACTAATTCCTAAAAAATATCAACTTGGGCATATGGATGTAGATATGCCTACACAAGGCATCGTAAATGTTACCAAGGCATGCTTAAAAGGTTATCAACTTAAGGAGTTATTAGGTAAAGGTGGCCACGGCGTTGTCTACCGTACATGTATAAAAGATGATTGTAATTATGCTGTCAAGATTATAGATCTCGAAAGTGATTCTATAGAGGATTTTAAAAAGGAATCAACTACTTCCGATATACTGTCTAGAAAAGGAGTAGGACCTAAATATGTCGGTCATTGGGTTTGTGATGATCCGAATGTCGGTTTGATAGTTACAGATAAATGGGATGGTTCTTTATACGAAATACAAAAGGAACAAGGTCACTGTCTTAAATTAAGTAAGCACTTGTTAGACAAACTTGAAAATGAAATTAAAAAAATACATGATCTCGGTTATGTTCATCTTGATATATTTGCTAAAAATATTCTATATAAAAAAGATAGAAAAGGTAATGTAATAGATGTCACATTAACAGATTTTGGACTAATAGAAAAAATCGCCGAATTTAAAGAGATGACCGGTTGGTTTGGGTCTATATATGACTATCACCAAAATATGATGGATAAATTAAATTATGATAAATATTATAAAGAATTTATTCCTCAACTTGCCCGCGTATGTCCTAAACTCTTAGACTATGATTATCTATCATATTTGAAAGAATGTAATAACTTGCCCCGACCTGAATTTAGTAGTACCTTCCTAAAAAAATTCAGAGAAGAATCATTCGACTGCTAACGCGCGAACTTTACGAGGTACTCTTGGTACATTTCAGAGGTACCGAAAAACAAGTGAGTGATATTTTCAGGAGTACTACAGTCGACTTCCTGCCAATATTCCATATCTGGAGATGAACTATCTACATATACAGTTCCCATACCTAATGCTTTTGCTGCTTTAACGTAGCATTTACATCCGGCTACCCCACCAACATTGTCAACAACTACATGGTCAGCACCAAGGTTTTTCAAGTTTGACAGAATAAACTGTACAAAAGGTGTACATAATCCTTTACCGCGAAATTTATTTGAAGTTTGTACCCATTTAATCTCTGATTCATTCATAAAGCCAAATATTGTAACTGGTGGATCAAAGGTATTAACCATATACTTTCCTGATGAGACAGCAGCTATCTCACCATCAATAAGCATATATGCCTTATACTGATCCTTCTCTGTAGACGTATCATCGTGACCATAAAGATAATCCTTGGAATTTATTACAAAATTAGAGTGATTTTTTATTAGCTGTTCTACAAGTTGTATCTCCGCGCTTGTGGGCAGGCCTTTGGGCGGGCGTTCCTGAGCTTCGCTCGTCGAACCAACATAATTACCAGAGATAAAGATCATCTTTGTCGGGATTGTGTTAATAGTATATTCTTCAACTGCTGGCGGCATTGATGCTTTATCTCGGGAACTCCTACGGAGTTCCTTATTCGCGTTTTTCAAAGCAATCATCCACTTTAGATCTACAATATTACTTTTACAATGGTGATATTTGCCTAATGTTTGAATATCGTCAAAGGTATACCGGTCAAGGTCTTGACGAAGAGTATATACTAATTGCAAATAATTATTCATTATACTATATGATGAATAATTATTCAACTTGCTTGCTGTAATGTGGACATTTATTTTTTAATTCGTTCAAATATGGACAATTTTCAGTAAAAAGTGGACATGCACTACGATCGGACAGTACTGGTTTTGGCAAAGTATTGTTGTAGTGTGGACATTTCTCTTTTAGCTTGTTCAAATATGGACACGCAGAAGTAAATAGTGGGCATTTGTTTTCCATTACATACATGCAATATTTTATAAATGTTTTCATTTGTACAAAAGTTTACATGTGAAATATTCAACGATAACCTTCGGCCGGAACGAGCTTCTCGGTGGCAAACGGTTAAGGATCTCCGACTTGTCCAGTAGACAAATTATACAATTACAGAAAGTAATACTGAAATTTTAAGCCAAGTGTACAACTGCTTGTGGAAAAGATGTCACACCTTACAAAATGTTATGATTTACATAATAAAATTGTCATTATATAAGATGACTAGTACAAGAGATATACAGGATCTAAATATTGGCGGAACAATAGATTTTACCTCAGCTACAATAGTCAATGTAGGTACAATAACATTACCTACTGCGACAACTACCTTGGTAGGTCGTGATACTACAGATACGTTAACCAATAAGACTATTAATTCTACGACCAATACTGTAAGCGCAGATAATCTTCATTCAGCTACCACTACTATAGATGTTAGTAGTGCCACAGCTCCTACTGCAAATCAGATTTTAACTGCGACTAGTTCAACTGCTGCTACCTGGCAAACAGCATCTGCAGGAGCTATAATTAATTCGATACAGACTGCCACTGCTGATACAAGTACCACAAGTGCTACATATGTAGTTATTAATACTATGACAGTTACACCAGCTAGTGGAACCTATTTGGTAATGTTTTCTTCATCAGCTGGTATAAGTAGCGCTAATAATACTGGTAATTATGCAATTCATAATAATGGAACTATAACAACTCATAGCGAACGAGATATTGCTACCGGGGGTGGACAAACAGTAGGAGTAATGTCAGCAATTCATACTCAATCTATCGAAACAGTCACCGGGTCAGAAGCCATAGATGTTAGTTTTCAGGTCACCGGTTCCGTTACATTCACTGTACATGAACGTAGTCTAATATTAATCCAACTTTCGTAAATAATCTAGTGAGTAAGTAATGACAGAAACCTATGGTAAATCAGCTGATTTTGGGGGACAACTAGCCCCTGGACAATTACACCCAGAAATAGTAGCAGATCCCGGTATTACAACTACTCTATTACGTGTTGATGTTAATAGTGATGTTGTTGATATAGTCTTTCAAAGTACTATTTCAGGCAGTGAAAAAACTGCCTTAGACGCAGTAGTTTCAGCTCACACCCCTGCTGCTACCAATAGCATAGATAATATTGCCGGCTACATTGAGCTCAATAGTTCTCTTGCTGATGCGGGATCAATACGGATAGTCGCGTCAAATGCTGCAGGTGGTATAGATGTCGATGCTGGGACTGGTGGTATTGCCGTTGACACAACCAATGCGATTTCTCTTGACGCCGCAGCTGCAAGTAATTTTACAACCACTACTGGAAATTTAACACTTGATGCTACTGCTGGATTAGTAAATATTGATGGTGGTAGTGGTATTAACATTGGTACTCAAGCTGAAGCAGTACCTATTAATATAGGTACCGCTGCAGCAGCACGTACAATCACCATTGGTAATACCACAGGAGCGAGTGGCTTGGATATTGACACTGGTACGGGTGGGTTTATTGTTGATACAGCAAACGGTGGTCCTATTTCTCTTGATGCTACTGGAACATCATGTAATTTTACGCTTACTAGTAATGGTGATGCACAAGACTTGACGTTCGCGCTGGTAGGCGCGAACAATTCCTCCATCATTATAGATTCACAGGGAACCGGAAGTGATGCTATTAGATTAAATTCGGGTGGAGGAATTGATACCGATGCTAGTGGACAGATTAATTTTGTCTCCTCTCAAAACGCTGGAGGTGCTGTTACTATAGATACAGCTACTGGTGGGGGTGGAATTACCTTTAATTCTGGGTCCTTTGGAATTTTAATGACCGTCGCTTTTGGCGGATCCTGTAATATTGGTGATGATACCGGAACTGGTGACATTAATTTAGGAACTGGTGCACGAGAGCGCGATGTATCAATTGGCAGCACCACGACTGCATCCAGTACGAGTTTAAGATGGGGTACAGGAGCGCTACGAAAATATCAACCAACACACACATCGTTATCAGATGCTGGTGCAACTTTAACTATTGCACAATTAAAAACAGGAATTTTATCCATTACTCCTACAATTGACAGAACACTAACAATGCCTACTGCTGCATTATCAGTAACAGGTTTGCCCGGGATGGCTGTCGACGACAGCATTGAGGTGATCTTTATTAACAACTCTACGCCTGCCAATGAAGCAAATATTACAATTGCCATGGGAACAGGGGGTACACTTGTTGGTAATGATGAAATTAATCCCAAGGAAAATCAGACCAATACCTATAAAACATCTGGTTCAGCAACGTACAGAATGCGTTTTACAAATGTAACTGCAGCCACTGAAGCATACACTTTATACAGAATTTCTTAATTGAACTAAATTGAAATAATCTAGTTATATATTAATGAGTCTTATTCCACAAAAACTTGCCATCTATTATGGTTGGCCGAATACAGTCAAGGATTGGACCGTTGCTGGTGCAGCTAGCGTGTTTAAGGACTATGATCTTGTTGTTTTTGGTGCTGGGTTGGAAGATTCTGGTCATGGGGATCATCAGAATACTGATGACATTATTAGTCACACCGATATGTCTAGTACAGAATGTTATGGATATGTCACCGTGCAAACATCACAGAGTGCAAATGAAACTAAGATTGACAACTGGGATGCTATGGGGGTCGCGGGAATCTTTTGTGATGAATTTGGTTATGACTACGGTACCAAGAGATCAGAACAAAATGACCTAGTTGATTATATTCATACCAAAAGTCTCAAGGCGTTTGTTAACGCCTGGAAGCCAGAAGACGCCTTGGGTAATGAACAAGTTTCCCCTAACAATCCACAAGGTACTGCTCACAAGCTAAATACGACTGATTGGTATCTCTGTGAATCCTATGCTGTAAAAGATAATGATTATGACGATACTGATACCGATACCGATGGTCATCCCGATTGGAAGGAAAAGGCTGATAAATTGGTTGCTGACTACAGCGGAGATATCCAGGTAGCGTGTATTGGAACAACAGGAACATCCAGTGCTGGTTTCACACAAGCCAAGGCAGATTATTCATACTATGCAACCTGTATGTATGGGTTCGATGCCTGGGGTTGGGGTGAAAAGAACTATTCATCTGCTGGAGGTCCTGGTTCCCTAGACTTTAGGACCCGCAAGGCTGTACCTGAGGGTACCAGTCTACACGGTAGCGTGGTCAAGACTGGGGATGTTTTTGAGAAGAATACCAATGTGGGATTTCATATTGACACTGATGCCCACACAGTCAGCGACCGTCTGGACTAGCACTTCGGCTAAAGTTCCCAAACCTTTTTTTGTTAAAACATAATGGGTATACTCAAAATTATCATTTATTTATAATTTTGAGTAATAAATCGTTATTACAGGATCATGCATCCAATAACTGACAATTTGATATTATATATTTTATGCAATTCATACATAGGGGTATGACCTTATCTTTAATAACTACATTCTTATTACATAAGGCACAATGTTGCTTTTTAACTGCTATCTTGTCACAATGTTTAGTACAATAAATGGTCCAATGACTGTTACTTTTATTCTCATTCCAAAACCCAAACATATAACTATCCTCAAGTTGGTCGCACACATCACAATAATCATAGGTACCTGTCGACGCAAGCCTTATTTCTTCGTCAAACATAGTATATAGATATACATAGGAATCATTTGTCCAGCATAGGCCTGGACGTTGTTGAAATTTATGAATTTTCAAAGACATTTGCGTGTATGTCGCGTGATGTGTGTGGTTTTCCATTTAGCAACCATCAGGTGAATCAGTTTTCTGGACGCGCCTAAAATTCTCACTGTTGCCTATACATTCAGGACGAATGACATATATGTATTGACACTGATGCTCATACAGTTAACGATCGATTGGACTAAAAGAGTACAACTCTTCGTTCGCTCCGTGAACAGCGCCAAAGGCACAACGTATCTTTAGCTTGCGTTAACTGGCGATTCTCTTGCTACGTAACTTTTTAATTATTATATATATATATATATTAAATGCAACGTTCGTCTATTCTTCTTGCTAAACAAGATCTTATGGGTTTTTCTCAGAAAGATCTTAAATTGCTTACACAGCATCACGATATTGATAAAGATATTGACAAAAATGATATGGCTTGGTTAGTAGCTATCAAATTACACCTCAAATCGGAAAAAGCACTGATGCCTAGTGACATCCCAAAACCGTCTGAAATAGAAAAATTACCGGCTGAGATAATAGTAGGAATTATGTCTAATCTTAACATGGAAGATGTTTTAAATCTTTGTTTGGTAAACAAAGATTGGTATGGTATATGCAAAGATGAAATGGTTTGGAAACTACTATATGAAAAGGATTTTCCTGAAGCAAAAAAATTAAAAAATAAGACCTGGTATGAAAGTTATAGGATAAAATTTACAGCTAAGATATATGTGTCATTTGTTATTTGGACGAATGATTACCACTGGGCTAGGGATGGTTCCCATATGATCTCGATTGTATGCACTAAGAGTAAGTTACTATTTTTCTTAAAACTATTACTAAAAAAAGTTGAAGCGTATTTTATTGAGATTTCTGAAGACGTACCTGATAGTATTTACGAGCCATTATATAACGCAAAGTCTACTAAAGCTTTTTTGGATATTTGTGAAGAACGAGCAGGCAATTCTGAAATACCCGAAGAATATTTTATTTATGGTTGGGACGGCAATACAGAACACAATTGTTCACTTATAATAGAAAATATCAAGACAAATGTACCATTTGTACAGAATATAAACAATTATCGTTATCCTACAGATGTATCCGGTACATAATTCTCAGAAAATAGATCAAATGTAAACAGTACAACCGCTTCCTTTTTGGTAATAAATAAAATATTAATTAGTTCAGTAATAAGGATAAAAATTGTAACAAAAACTCTAAACTCTAATGAAATCAAGGAGCCAATTTAAAGCATGTACTGATGTAAGACGACGATCAGGAACCTGGATAAAATTAACGTCAGTCACGTTACAAAAATAGCTCTAATGAAATCAAGGAGCCAATTTAAAGCATGTACTGATAACTAAGCAACTCTTCATGTGTTTGGTATGAACAAAATTGATCATTTATTTATAATTTTAGTGATAAATAAATGCACATATACAGTATTATGGTCTATATGTGTCAGAAAGGAAGCTATAACCATACATGCAAATGTCAAGACCCTGATTGCGAACATATTCCTAAGGAAAGTATAGCTAGGGAATGTAATGTTGAAGAGTGTATAGATCAAGGTTGTGATCATCCTAAAATGTTGCTTTGGAACATGCATGATCTAAATAGTCTGCTGGGATATGAAATTTGTAGTGAAGAAGATATAAATAATCTTCTCAAGAAAGTATTTGCTGAATATGTAAAAGACGAAAATTCCGATAATATTGATCTTCATTGGCTACTCGCAATCACTGAAATCATGCAAAATTTTAAAAGAAATGAGGATAATTACGATAAAAAAGTCGTATTTAACGAGAATAAACACGATATTTTTCTCAAACTCTGGTATTATTGATTATTTAATTTTAGTAGGTTACTAAAATTAAATAACAAAAATTACTATGTACATTTATTTTCGTGCAGCTTTAATCTTGGCCATAATTTCAAGCATGCGGATAAAGATATTAATAAATAGTTTGTAGCGTGACCAATATGATCGAGTTGACCTTTTTCATAGTCTTTAATTAGTTGGTGTGTATCATAAGCACTGTAGCCCATAAAAAGTAGAACTCCTCCATAAACATTAATGTCGTGTAGCATTGGGAACCAAATAAGCCCGCGTCGTCCCGCTTTAACAAAAGTAGGGTGGGTGCAACCCCGCACTTAATATACTTCCTCCCAATATTGTTCAGTAGTTGTTTCTAATAATTCTCTAATTCTTAGTATATTTTCTTTATCTACTGTGTCACCATATGGATAACTATTGAAGTCTTCGTCTTCTGAAGACTTCCACGTATGAAGACTAGTCATTTTAGACTGATGACCATATATTCCATGCATAAATTCAAAAGGATCAGTACCTAAAAGTTCAATAGGAACTTCTTCTAACATTATCCATTTTACACATTTAGATTCTTCAAGTTTGTGAAAAAATTGTTCTGCAGATTCTAAACTGCGGAATTGTATACAACAGTATGGAGGATTATAACTAACTATATAAAAACTCATTATATTAATCATATCAATTCTTTATACAAACTATGTCATAAATGTAGATACTATTACCAATTTCTTTATTTTTTTGTTATCATTTGTCAATTCAAACGATTCGTTGACATGACCAAATCTATCACCACAAAGTTCATTAAATTGCAGTAGAGTATAACTAACTGATATTCTTCCTAAATTTAAATGCGGTTGAATATGAAAATCAAATAATCGTGTGCTATCTAACTTGCACGAATCAAAAAAATTAACTCTATATGTTTTGAGAACCTCTTCTTTACCATGACTATATTCAGTTCCTCTGTACGACAACTCCATATCATCATCAAAAATTTCTGATAATTTTTCGTCAGAAAAATCTTCCCATACTGCTTGATAATATTTGTTTATTGTTATCCATGTCTGGGTGTCCATTTTATACTTATTATACTTTCTTTTAGATAATTTTGTACTTTGGCCGCCTCACTCTGCTTACCGAACCAGGCCACGGGAGACGGTGCGTACGCACCGTCTCTTTTGATCCAGTATCTGGTAACTATCACTAAATTTCCTACAGCACATAGCGGAGTTGTGACAGTCTCCTGTTTAGGAAGCGGCCAAGTACAAAATTCTCGCCACTGCCTGTATAGGACGCAAGACAGTCATACTTGGTACATTACTAGGTATCTGAATAGTAGAATGACCAAGTAAGGGATTATACCCAATGTACCTAAACATCAAGTGAAATGTCGTCTTTGGTATAAATCATTGTATATGGAATTGTTTGAGAAATTCGCTCATTATCCTCAGAATAAAACATATATGAAGAATAATAAAAGAGCTTAGTCCTCTGGGGCACCGATCAACTTTGAGTAGCCGGTAGAACGAGGTTGAGAGAGTTGATCGTAAATATCACACCACTCTTCATCGATGGAATCTACAGGGTTACCTCCGTAATAACCATCCCAACGACGTGTTTTTTTATTATATACATGCTTTTGACCATACATATACATAAAGTCGGACGGTTTATCTTTCTTGTATTTAGAACCCAATTTACAAAATAGACACTCTTCTTCTGAACCTCCGATATGCTCGATATTCGCCACAAGCTGACCATCCTCAGACTTGAAACTTGTATATATTTTCCTATTTATCGTCATCTCTACTTTGTCGAAAAATTTAGAACCGGGATACTCGGACCATCGTACATTATCATCACCACTCATTCTTGAATATCTCAGTTTCTCTTTAAGTCATTTTTGGACGGGTAACATCTCGTATAGATCCTTGTCATACCAATATTGCTGGTTTCATTCTGTGGTGCCAAGATGCTTGTCAAGATAATCACTCATTTTCTTTTCAACTCTTGAATTTTTACCTGTTACTTTTCGATAACATTCACGACAAATTTTATGGGTACCCTGATTATCACAATATTGTACACTTGATTGTGATTTCCCATACAAAAATCACATTTGTGATCACCAATATCGTGGACTATTTAATTTTAGTTACTGCTAAAATTAAATATATCACTAAATTAGCGGAGCTGGTTTGGCTAAAGTACAAATTGATCATTTATTTAGTGATAAATAAATGGGTTGCCATTACAGGATTATTCCATTCTTTATTTTGTTTCAGTATTTCTGTCACACTCTTCGAACTGTTGGATCTTTATACAGCATTTTCTCGAATTCAGACATTTGAAGGAATAGATTAGGAGGATCAGGATTCATCAATCGATATGCAGCTAAGCTTTTCTTTTCTTCTTCCTTTTTTTCCTCTATGGCTTTAGCTCCTTCTGTTTTGCTGTATGCTTCATATTCTAATTCTTCTTCTTTCCCATACTTAGCCATAAAAATAGCCGTTTCTAGAGGATACATTGAGTAACATCCATTGTGAAATTCAATAAATTCATCGAAAGTTAATTCAATATTCACTGGATCTACAGAGCTAACTATATCATCGAATGACTGTTTAGTAGATTCCGATCCTAATAATAAATCTAGAATTGTACCTTGAAAATCTGTCATAATAATTATGTTTATTAATATATTTACGAGTTGATAAATCATTTTTCTCAAAATACAAATTGTCTACTTCGACTTCAAGCTCGACTAAAGCACAAGATTCTCTCTACTGCCTTCGCAACATTATCAGGTCTAAGAATAGTCATGCTTGGTACATTACTAGGCATCTGAATAGTGGAATGAATATTGACCAGCATGTCCGTTTGATCTTTAAATAACGGGTGAGCAATCACGGGGTGGATCGTATTGGAAACAACAAAGCCGCTCAAGGCATTAGACATGCCTGCACAGGTTACATACACAATTCCAGATTCAGGGTTATAGGTATTGAGGATATCTAGTACCTTTAGAGGTTGTTTATGAGCACTGGCATAGTAAATTCGATGTAAGATGTCAAGTTCAGTTAAACATGTACTCAACTTTGCTATATTTGGCTTATCAGATATACTCCCAGCAATGACGATGGTCATATTATCTCTGCGGGTATCTAGATATTCATGGGCAACTGCGGTGGGGTCTCGTTGGTACCCTGGTTCTTCAACTGAGCAATTTACAAATCGCTGGTACATTTCCTTATAAACAGTTGTTACTCTAGTAGTAATTTCTGTTGGTACAATCGGAATTACGTCTACAGTGTAAGGATCACATTCACGATGTACCCAATCACGGATACAGTCCTTGTCAAGTTTCTGAGGTTCTTCTCCTGGAAGTGGTGTGGGTGCTTTCCAATACCGACTAGAATCACAAGTATGTAGTTCGTCAATAAGTATGATCTTTCCAAACGCATCAATACCAAATTCATATTTTGTGTCAACAAGAATCAACCCCATTTTTCCTGCCAGCCATTGACCATACTCAAAAAGTTCTAGAGCGCGATCATGAATGTACTGCCATTCCTCTCTCGATCGTACCAAGCCCATTTCTACGACTTGTTCGGAAGTAATAGGCACGTCTTCTTCACCTTTCGTGGTCGGAGTAACCACATTCTGCGGTAGTTTACCATGTTTGACAAGACCAGCTGGGAAATGATGACCACAATAAGTCATCCCCTCAAAGTCATCTCCGGCTGCTTCTTGTTCTCGGTGATAATGAGTCCACAAGCTAGTATTAGTAGATCCAGTGATATAACCGCGGACTACTACTTCGAGCTGTAGCGGTGTACATTCTTTTACAAACATACTGCTACTCTTGGTAGCTATGTAGTGGTTAGGAATGATGTGACTGGTCTTTTTAAACCACCACTCGGACATTTTGTTAAGAAAATATCCCTTATGCGGAATATTACATATGTGCCGATCAAAGGCGCTACATCGATCTGTGGCTACCATTTGCAGCATACCATAACCAATGCGGTAAACATCACGAACTTTGCCAGTTCTCAAAAGCGTCATTGGGTTCAGAACAATTCTTATTGCCTCTAATAGAGCAGGCTTCTCTATGAACTTGACTCTATCTCTCAGAGTCTCCAAAGTATCAGTAGAGAGAATGTCTACAGTTACGGTCTTTATAATCGCACCTGAATCTATATCGGGAACTACGTGATGAACCATTACCCCAGTTTTTATTATCTCACCCCGCTGATATGCATCCCAGGCCATCCCAATTCCATCTTTCCCCTTGAACGTTTCCGGAAGTGCCGGATGGAGATTAATTATAGGACGCTCTACACCTTCCAGATATTCTTTGGAGAGAATATGCATCCAACCAGCTAAAACAATAAGATCGGCATTGTACTTGTTAGTGTGTACGAGTAGTTCTTGATCATAAGCTGCTCGGGTGGTAGTTTTACGGTCCCATTCATGCATGGTAACTGGAATACCAGCTTTCGCTGCACGTTGTATACCAGCTGCAGTTCTCTTATTCGATATAACTCCTACAATCTCGGCATTTAGATCTGTAGCGTCTATTATAGCCTGAAGGTTAGTACCTTCGCCAGAAATAAAAATAAGGATTCTCTTAGTCATTCTTGTTTAAGGATGATTTCTTTAAACAAAATAAAATCGACACACGATATATCCCTCATGTACTTTGGTACGCCTAGCTGTGAACAAGCTGTCTGAATTAGAATATCGTCAGAATCCATGGTCTGGAGCACGAATTGTGTTCTTTGCACTAGCAACTTCATGCTGAGGCACGTGCTCACAGTCGCCACAGATGATACCAGCTATATAGTCAGGACGCATGATGTAAAAAGCGTGCCGGCCATTTACAATGTCTAGAGCCACTACAAGATGTCGGTTATTGTTATAGATGGTCGTATAAGTTGCAGTCATTACGTCTGGAGGTGAGTAGGGATCATCTGTAGCAGAGAGGATGTGAATTCCAAAAGATACTTTAGCTTTTTCCCAATCAGGCACCAGATCTGTACTCACACGTAACTTGTCAATTTGTAGTAGAGTAGTACTACTTCCTTGTCTCCACATTTTGGCAACTAAATTATATTGTGGTGAAGTTTGATCATTATTATCATCATATTGATCAACAAGTGGATCTTTAGGACAATTGTTCTTTTCTGGTAGATAAAACCAATTGCAAAGATTTTGTTGGACAAACTTTTCTTCACTAGTTAGATAGGTAACGTGAGGATTTTTGGCTATCCAACCTTGAGGCCCAGCAAGATAATTAATCTCTGGGTACAAACCAGGTGTTGGTCTAATACTTGTTTGTAATAGTATTAACTTTTCAATTGTTTCCGGATAAGTTAGTGCGTATTTTTGAGCAATGATACCACCAAAACCAATTCCACAGATTTTAATTTTTCCATTTCCAATAACTTTATCATAAATTTGTTTACAATCTTCTACAAATTGTTCTAATTTCCAAGCATAGTTTTTAATATTCAAGTCATTGTATTTGTCATCAACCGGTAACCATGCTGTGCCATTACCGCGAATATCATATGCTACCAAGTTTGGAGTAACAACCCCAGTCATATTAATCCGCTGCATCGTTTGGAAAAGTGGCATCCAAATATCCAAATTCATTGGAGTATTATGCAATAAAAGTACTGTTTCACCACTATTTCCACGTTGGAGCTGAACCATAGTACGGTGATCACCCATATCGTAGTACTCTAAGAATTGTAGTGAAGAATCTGATTTAATAAATGCAGCAGTAAATTTTTCTTTGCGGCAATAGCAACACAACGCTATTACTATAATAATTACCAGTAAGGCTATGTATATATATTTCATCTTATAGTAATGAAATATTATTACTGAGATTCTGAAGACAGTTGAAAATAATATATATATATATTAATGACAAACGTTTTATTAGCCGTAAAAGATTTGAGAAAATCTTTTACTTACCAAGATATCACAGTGTTGGCTAATTATTATAGTCTTTCACCTAATATTTTAAATAGTGATAAGTATTGGCTTGTTGCTATTCATAATCTGAATAAATTTATGCCTCAGATGAATAAACAATTTATGCCTCAGATGAATTTAGAGGACCTTCCCTATGAAGATTTATTTAATATTGCATTGGAGTTACCACTTGAAGATTTGAAGAGCTTATGTTTGACAAATAAAGCAATGGCGAAGATCTGTACTACAAATTCTTTCTGGCGAATGAGGTATGAGAAGAACCATCCTATGCGTATATTTCCAACAATATCTACTAACGTATGGGAAATCACAGGTATATTAGACGATGGCACTGCTTTCTTTTCAACTGTTATTAGTGGCGATTACTCAAAGATTATAAAACCTCCAGATGATCATAAATTTATACAAGTAGTTACTACTGGCAATCCGTCAGGCACCGATGTCCTATGTTTATTAGATAATGGAAATATTTTAAAGTGGGATGGAAAGAATCAGGTTATTCTTTCACAAGAAGGTCATAAATTCATACAAGTATCAGCTGGTGATTTTCATACTTTGGGTTTGGTAGATGATGGTACAGTTGTTGGCTGGGGAAATAATAAATATGGTCAGGCACCCCCTATAAAAAAACCACCAGAAGGTCATAAATTCATACAAGTATCAGCTGGTGGTTTTCATACCTTGGGTTTGGTAGATGATGGCACAGTTATTGGCTGGGGACGAAATAAATATGGTCAGGCACCCCCTATTAAAAAATCGCCAGAAGGTCATAAATTCATACAAGTATCAGCTGGAAATGACCACTCCTTAGGTTTATTAGATGGTGGTAGTGTTATTTGTTGGGGGTCAAATTATTTTGGAGAGTGTAGAGCTCTTAATTCCCTTCTTACATACGAAAATACATACCCAAACATAACAAAACTAATTTCTTCTAATAAAACATATTCAAAAGAATCTGACAATATTCTAGAGTGTAGATTCACACAAATAGCAGCTGGTCATAACTCCTCTATGGGATTACTAAATGATGGTAGAATTTTTGAGTGGGGGAGAGACGTTGATAGTAATCCAGTTTCACACGTAGATGGTCACAAATTCATCCAAATAGCGCATGAACATTTCTCATGTGGTTTATTAGATGATGGAACACTATTAAGATGGGGTGCAGGAAAAAAAGATTTAGTAATTATTCCACCACCTGGACGAAGTTTTAAAGTATAAATCTAATGTTAGATTTATAAGTTAGCAAAAAGTACTAGATCGTTTCAATTGTCAAGAGATTTTTAGACATGTCTTGTCCAGTTATCAGATCGTAAATATATTCTGGGTGGGTGAGCGTAAAACCATGTTTACCTTCCGAAACATACAAGGTTGATGAGGGTGTGGCTTTTTGGACTATCTCCATATCTTGTTTTACTGTATCTAGATTTGTATAGTGATCTAGACCAGCAACGAGAAACGTGACTGGAAAAGTCAGTTGGGCTTTCACCCACAATGGTCGAAGATCATCAGTAGATTCTAGCTTGTCCACTTGAAGATAAGTCTGACAGCTACTTTCGCGAAACATTTTAGCAGCTAACAAGTATTCTACTGTTCCAAACATGTTCACAGGATCTGCTGCATTTTCTGGATATGGGCATGTTAGTTTGTCATTATTTTGGAACCACATACATAAATTATATTGGACAAATTGCTGCTCCATGGTTAAATAAGTAACTAGAGGATTTTTAGAAATCCACTGTGCCAAGTACGAGGTTTCATCGCGAATACCAGTAGTAGTAGGACCGATACTTGTTGCCAAAACATACAATGCATTGACTAGGTCTTGATGATCTAATGCGAATGCTTGAGCCACCTTGCCACCAAATCCATATCCTACCACTGTTACTTTTCCTGAACGAATATGTTTCTTGTATATATTGTACAGGTCATCACTAAACAGTTTATATTCCCAAGCATGGTTTTCAATGTTGGTGTCATTGTATTTCTTATCTACTGGCAGCCAAGCAGTGCCATGACCCAACAAATCGTAACATATCAAACTGGGAATTTTTTTACCGGAACTCTTTAGACTTTGTACATACATAAACAGTGGAGACCAGACTAATAAATTAAAGGGGGAATTGTGAATGAGAATAATTGTTTCATTAGTATCACCAAGTAATCTACGTACATTTGTGCTGTGATCTTTGAGTTGCATCTGTGTGGATATAGTGCCACCAATAACAGTTGCATGTGGTGTTTTGATGATATTTTTATCAGTTAGACGAGAACTTTGCATAAGACCTTCATGATTGCCCACACACATTGTAACCATAATAACCAATACTGCAATTAAAACTAAATACATCCAGATCATATTAGTATTCACTCAACAAAATATAGATTTTAGCAATTTCTTTGCCATGAGTTTTGACTAATGGCTCTGATTTCTACTGCTTCCCACTTTTCCCAACCACCTGACGGATCAAAGTTATATATATTATTTGCATTTACATCAATTGCAATTTGGTAGGTACCGGCAATTCCAGGTGGGGCTTCATTAAGTGTAAAACTAATTATAAATTCGTACTGGAAGTATGAATTTATTTCTATATATTCTGGTTCAAATTTTTTTAGTTTAGCGAGATCGTCAGTAACGTCTCGCCACATTGTACTGTGCTATTTTCCGAGAACGAGTAATTCAATTTTTATTACTTGCGAAAATATTATTATACAGTAATGGAACCAACATTTATGTTAGTACTAGTACTTGTAGCATTAGTATTTCTATATATATGCTATTGCACCGATGCTTTTGAGTCGTTTTACATCCCACCGAGTATAGTTGGAGGAGGAGATTACCATATTCAACCAGTTGGAGCTATTGCTGATCAGGGAAGCTTTACCAATGATATGCGTGATTACATGGAAGGACAAGGTCCTATTTAACAACTCAGCTATATATCTAGAACTTGAGCAAAGTATCTTACCAGTTTTTTTTCAAAGCTATTTCAGAAAATCTTGCATAATCTTAATGGTACGCAAATCAAGTAAACGTGCATCTCGCAAGAGTAGTCGCCGTAAATTATCCGACTGGCAAAAATTTGTCAAAGCACATAAAGGTCAGGGTAAAACCCTGAAACAGCTTAGTGTTTTGTACGAGAAGCCAAGCAGGAAGGTAAGCAGGAAGGCAAGCAAGAAACGTTCTCGCAAGTCCAGCAGGAAGG
>SDBT01006968.1_pt1 | contig 18669 bp, 26 predicted proteins | sample 2277101 | NCBI WGS metagenome assembly SDBT01 (sample SAMN10404973, study PRJNA504765) | marine sediment metagenome | isolation source: marine sediment core GS10_PC15, 103 cmbsf | place: Arctic Ocean: Southern Knipovich Ridge | collected 2010
ATTTTGCTACTCACTAGATGAGATAGAGCAATTCATGAAGAAACACTCGAAACCCGCTGATTTCAATAACTACATCAACGGGCAAGACAGGAATCGATGGCGAACGAATATAGGGATAAACCGCAAAGAAATAATTAAGCTGATTGCAGAATTTGATGCGGAGAAGCTTTCGTACTCAAGGTATTTCACAGACAATCTATGCCCTGCTTTTGTCGCCACCCACTGGTGTGGCAGTAGAGCCCGCAAGAGTTCCATCGTCTACCACGGCAGGATTGAGGGAGAATACCTGAGAAGAGACAAGGCACGAATACTGCCACCCACTGCTAATATGCTCAAAGACTACGAGTTCTACCGCATCTTCGACACCCAATCAGCATTCCAGGAGATCCACCAATACATTAGTGGCGTGCTGGGTGTTGGCAATCCGCATGTTCCCGTTCCCGATGATGTGACAATGCGGGATATCAAGGGCTTTGACGACAAGAGTTTTAAGAAAGAACCTGGAAAAAAGCGAGGGAGAAAGAAATGCTAACCGATGAACAGATTATTGAGATTCTGGATTTAACAAGCCACGTCTATTTTGCCGGGCGTCGAGAGGGACAAGACATGGAACTCGGCTCCACTAGAGAGCTGATAGCTAAGGTGCGGGAGATTGTAGAGCGGGGAGAGGAGATGGGCCAAATTGACCACGCTAGGCGGCTCATTTCCGAATCAGAGGCTTTGCTAAAAAGCCATCCAGAACATCGGCCAAGTATCGATTTAAATATACGTTCGCTCAGAAAGAGCATATCTCAAATGCTTGAGCGAGAGTAGGATAAACCTTAGCTTCCCATTTATGGGGAGGGGTGTATAATGGAGGGGCTGGGTTAGGACGCAGTTCTATCTATTAGGCAGAATTGGCTCTATACGTAAGAAGGTACGCGAATACAATTACGCAGCAGGGCTTTTGGTAAAAAACGCTCTATGACAGTAATCACTCGCCTCCGTGTAAATGCCCGGATGAGTGGGTTGTGGGTACCAATCACGTCCCCATTCAGCCGGAAATCGCGGAGTGGACAAAGTGGCTTCATGCCACATAAAACACAAAGGGTGTAAAGCTCTGCGTTGTGTTCAGCCCTCGGAAACGGGGGGCTGTTTTTATAGGTAATCTAAGCGTGCGGATGAAAACAAGCAAAAAATAGGAGAATCTTGTATAATACCAATAAGCTAATATAGGAGACAATAAATGTCTTTAATCGAATGGACCGACAACGGAGCAAGTTTCAAATTAGAATCAACAGAAACGGTGTTATTAGACCATCGACATTGGGTGAATTTGATAACCAAGCTGAGTGACTTTGCTATTGCCGCTGATTTGAAAGAATTGAAGCTCAATCAACTAGCCCCCAGCACTTATGCCTATCAGCTAATAGCACAGGACAATCGCGAGTTTAACGCCGTATTTTCTTTTAATGGTGCAGGTAATCCCGATATTAGTTTCACAACCGATTCGTGGAAGCTCAATCTGCTGAAAGACCATATGGCTATTTTGAACGCTCTGGGTCATTTAGTTTTAGATCATGGTTTAACTCTCTTTGAAGGAACTTGGTGATCTTGCTAGAGAAAGGGAGAGGCCACCAAGGGAAGGTAATCATCGCCGTACCGCGAAAGCATAACAAAAGATCCATAGGTTTTACTCAAGGGAAGCAGGATGAAAAACCAAGACGAACTACTTTCTGAAATCAGAGACTCACTTCCTTCGATGTGGTTTAGCCTATATCAAGGATGCCTGGATACTGGCTTTAATGAGTCGCAAGCATTCAATTTGATCCAGACGCATGTGCTGGGCTTGGCCTCGGGTGGCATTCGTCCTAATAGTGAGAATGGGCCGGATTCTAATAAATGAAAAAGACGCTCCAACAAGACTTTGATGAACTAGGCGAAGCGTTCGGCAACCTAAAGGCTGAGATTCTCATCGCTGTTAAAAAGGGATGGTGGATATTTGTGGGAATATGGGTTGCGTGCTTAATCGGATTAATAATCTCGTTAATCGTATATGCGGAGTAAACTAGATGGAATGTCCCATTTGCAACGTCGCTGTGAATCTAAAACGTCAGTCGGATTCCACCATAAAAGCAAAGTGCCCGCAGTGTCATCGAACATTCGGCGTCAATAAAAAGAAACCTATCCTGGAGATGGAGACGATGGCACTGCCTGCCGAAGAATTTCAGGTTAAGAATGTCAAACCGAATCTCATTCTATTCGCGGTACTTACGGCGGCAATCTTTACGGGCACATCACTCTCGATGATCTTAACAGCAGAGTATGTGCGATCTAGGGCCAAGGCTGATATGAGACACGCGATGGAAGATGTAAGGGCTTTTAGGATGGGTGATTAGTCTCATAGTCTTCGCACCACGTACACGCCTTAATGGATGTAAATTTACTGTCTATTGTGCATTCTACGTGCTTCCCGCATCCATTGACTTTAATCTTCACCATACCCCTACATCCCTTGCATTCTCGCAGTTCAAGTAAGGGCAGCTGGTGCTTACAGGGAGATGCTAATATGTCTCTGACGGTTAGGTTGTTTGGAATGATCGGTTCTGAGTACGGAGTTTCCCAATAGGCTCCGCATCCACAGTGAATATTCAATTCATGTGGATCAACCGCGAAGGACATCCCGCATTTTTTACATTTAAGTTTCATACTGCGGTTATCACGCATGTTGCAAGTGTGAAATCGCAACAGTCCGCCAGGCCTCCGCTTGACTCGCAAAAATCAAAGGAAAATGGTATAGATACAGAGGAGAATTCGCAGTCTATTGAATTTACTCCAGTATACGTCTTTAGGAAGCCTGCTGAAAGATCGATTACAGTTGTAACGTACGTAATTATAACTGAAACCTCGACGTCTGCTCCAGAATCCGTAATAGTTACAACTATATTTGAGTCGCCAAGGCCACCCTGATTAGATGGACAGGAAGGGATTTCCCCCGATAAAAAGTTTCTCTGCCATTTACAGAAGGGGGTTGTTATCAATCCCGTGCATGGCACAATCCACGTTCCGTTTAGCCTTGAGCATAGCGTGCATCCATCATTTGTTATTCCAGACAAGACAACCTTTATTGCGGTTGGCCGGGGGTTAACGTCGCACATATCACAGTCCGGTTCTTCGCAGGGTTCGACACAACAGTTACACCCCGGCTTATTCTTAGAGGGCATTACTCACATTCCTCCCAATCACAAAGCAGGCTCCCGAAGTTCTCTTGCTTCACCTGAATAAACACTGAATTACCAACAGCCGCAGCCTGGGCAAGATTGTAAACGGTAATCGTTACAGCATTACCAAGGCCGTCTAGTTTCTGGGCATAATCCCCAGCGTCGTCAATGTAATAAATATCACAGACAGCACTTCCGGGCGTTGTCCCAGAACTGGCCGGAATACCACCACCTGGCGTCTTGGCAATAAAAACATCATTCCCCGAAGACGTATAGCCGCCTCTGGCTCCGAGTGTTCCGTAAGATGCCGGTAGCACCCGGCGGACAACCTCAGCCAGCTTGCGAAGAGTCTCATCAGAGAGTGAGTTAATTTCTACCGTCGCCATTACGCCGCATTTTCATCTAGGGTTATTGTGACTACAAAACCTTGTCCTTGAGAACCTGTAGATCCGCTGGTTGCGATAACAATCCTTAGCCCATCGCCATTTACCAGGACAGGCGAACTGATTAACGTACCGCCCTGAAGCGTTTCATCGACAGAAGATGAATTAATGGTGATAACGCTATCGAGCAATGTGCCGAAAGAACTACTGCCATCGGTAGCCTTCATCACATCGACGGTGAATGCCTTGTCGCCGCCGGTTGGTGCTGTTGTTGGCCGAACGTCGATATCTCTGACCGTCACGCCAGCCGTAGCGATGTAGGCAAGTTGGATAGCACTTATAACGTCGGTGCCATCAACTTGGGCGTAGTTTATTACGTGTCGATGCTGGAGCTTGTCCGCGTCGATTGCCGCAGCAGCATTAACCATTGCATCGGTTACAGTGCCCGCCCCTAGTGTAGTTTGTCCAGTGAAGGTAACATCCCCAGCGAAAGTTTGGTCGCCTTCGATCCTTGATGGTGTTGCCATTGTTTATATTCCTTTAAAAGCTTGTTGGTATGTTTAGGACAGAGAACGGTCTTTCGTCCTTGATTCGGAATTTGGGCACGATAAAATATCCTGGACTGCCGGGGGGGATCTTTTTACCGGCTGCATCGAGATTAACCTGTTTATTAAACGCCTTGTTTTTATCATCGGCGACGACTTTCCAAACACCGCCGTCTAGTTCAGCGTATCCTCTATTGAGTATGCTCAAATCCCACGTGTCTTTCTTAATCTCGAAAGTCATTGTGATAGGATAATAAGGCACGCCAGAGCCTCTATACTTCTGGCCCCAGGTAATCCCCGCAAGGCGACAAGTGCGAACACCCAGACCGAAGAATGGATCTAGATTAACAGCCCCGAAATAGTCTCCGTATAAGGGTAGGTTGCATTCCGCGAAGTTCTTTAGAATAACAATCGTAGGACGGCCATCCTCGTCCATCACTGGCGGGTCAAACACATCGCCAACGGTATTGGCCACGATGACATTCGCCTGATCCTTCTCGACTATTTTTAGATATTCCACAAATGATCCGCTGATCTGTGGAGGTTCGTCTAGCGGGTCGTCAACCTGGGTTACATTAACCTTGTCCTTTGCCTTCGATGAGTAGTTTATCGTGACAGTCCAGACGGTCAGGCTTTCTTTCCTCTTCTTTGGTACCGCCCTCGCAGACGTGAAAAAAGCCCCTGGATCTGACTCGTTGCCAAACGCATAGAAACTTGTAAGATCAAGGCCGAGACCTGCTATTACGATAATCGAAGCATCGCCTCTGTCATTTGTTTTAACCTGTGCCGTAACAATATAGGTACGATTGCCCTCTGTGTCGGTGCCCCCTTCTGCGGCAATAGTTCTTACGTCGATAACGGCCATTAGAAATTCACCTTTCGCACAACGATTGAACGGCTTCGGTTCTTGGTGACATCAATCAGCTCATCCAAAGCCTCTAGCTGCTTCTCCTCGATATCCTGGCCGCGCCTATTATTAGCCTGGATTGCAGAGAACGCCGCCGCAGTGCCCTCCTCTAGTGCCGCGATTGGCTTTCTCTCCTCAATCCCTTCTCTCGCTGCATCGAATCCACGTTTACCGATAACCCTGGCAGCCTTTGCAAACACATCCTCGCTGATTAACCTTTTATCAAGAAGGTTTTTCAGCTTTAAGAATTCATCTCGGAATACCTCGAATGGAGTTCTCACGCTGTCTGCAACAGCCTTGGCGTCATCTATCGTTTTCTGGGATTCCTTACGGCGGTCTTCCGCTGCCTTCTTAGCGTCCTTGGCGGCCTGTTTTTGTTTCTTTTGGAAATCATTAAATTGTGCAATGCGTCTCTGCATCAGGAACATCTGGCGAAGTGTTGCTTGATTTGCACCGATTAAAGCAGCCTTTCTGCGGAGTATCATTTCACTCGACATGCCAAGGGTTGCAATCTCCTCTCCTAACGCCTTAACCATCTTCCAGACGCTCTCTCGATTCGCTAACTTGGTCTCGTCAGGCTTCTGTTTCGTAGCATCCTTTGCCTCTTGAAGTTCTCTGATTGCGTTGGCAGCATCCTCGGCAGCGTCGTTAAGGCCACTTAGCTCTGCAATCTGGAATCTAAGGGAGTCAGTGAATGCGTCATCGCCAACAAACCTAGCGGCTATCAGCATGACCTCCAGAATACCAATCCGAATGTCTTTAAGTTTCTGCAACATCATTGTCAATGGCGTCACGCCATCAAAGAGGGCGTCGTTCATATCGCCCAGCATGTCAACGAATTCAGTCAGGCCTTTTGCCGCATCGGTGGCAAACGACACAAGGTCAGTTAGATCGTCTCCGAATTGCTCGAATATTTCTAGCTCCAAATCAGTTAGTGCCGAGTTGAACTTCGTGAAAGCACCACTGAGATTATCCATCTGGACGTCAGCCATTGTCTTGGCGGCACCACTTGCAGAAAGACTCGCATCCTCGAACTCTCGAATCTTATCGCCGCCCTGCTCCATGAGGGCTGCGAATGCGGTGGCCCCCCGAAGCTCGAATATTTTGGTGAGTATTCTTTGTTTCTCTAGCCCGCCAAGGTCCTTTAGCTTCTCGTTGAATTCATCGACAACATCGGCCATCGGACGGATGTTACCCTGTGCATCATCAAACGATATCGATAGTTGATCTAAGGCTTTTTGAGCATCCTTGGAAGGCTTGGCCATTTTGGCGATAGTCCGGCGGAATGCAGTACCTCCCTGTTCTGCTCTAATCCCTGACTCGGCCAGTGTCTGGAGTATGGCAATGGTTTCAAGGAAATCAACTCCCGCTGATCTTGCGGTAGGACCAGCAAATTTCATGGCCTCTCCAAGTTCGGTGATATCTGTCATCGAGTTAGAGGAAGCTCTTGCAAACACGTCTGTTACGGCGGTTAGGTTCTCAATCTCAAGCCCAAAGACCTTGATCGATGTAACCGCTATGTCAGCGGCCTCTTTCATCTCGATCTGACCGGCAGCGGCAAGGTTTAGCGTTGGCTCAAGGGCAAGGGCTATCTCTTTTACGGACAAGCCCGCTTTCGCAAACTCAGCCTCTGCTTGTGCAACCTGGGTGGCTGTGAATACAGTATCGCGGCCAAGCTTTCTGGCTACATCGCTAAGTAAGGCCATCTCTCCGGCAGTGCCCTGAGTTAAAGCCTTAACCCTGCTCATTATTTTTTCAAACTCGGCTCCCTCGCGGATGATAGCACGTAGGGCGATAGCCGTGAGGGCTGCTGTGGCTGCCATTGCCGCCATCGCAGCAATAACGGGATTCATTGCCAGAAAAAGTAATCGCGACTGCGAAGATGCTTGCTGGAGACCTTTAGCGAACTTTGATGGATTAGCAGACCTAAACTCGCGACCAGCCCTGCCAATTGCTCTGTTGTAGAGATTCGCATTGATTGTCCCCCGCCTATGGAGCAACATCAATTCGCGTATTCTTCGTGTGTATATCTCGGCAGAGGTCCGCGTTTCATTGAATATCTTTTTGCGAATTTGCAGTACCCTGGAAGCCTCTTTTTCAGCCAGTTGAGTTGCCTTGACCGATGCGGCAAGTTGCCTCTCTTTTGTCGTGGTAACGCCAAGCTCTTTTTCTAACTGCTTGACAGCCGCAGCATATTGCTTAGTGGTAAGGTCCGTGCCCTTCATGACGGCATTTATCTTTTTAATCCCCGCGGTAAATCTATCCGCAGGTGATCGGCCACGCTCAACAGCGTCATTGACAAACTTTATATTCTTCTGACCAACAAGCAGAGTATCGTTTAACTTCTTCTGCTCTTTATTGAACTCACTAAGCCCAATCGCCTTGGCCAGAAGCTTTCTCCGCAGGCTCTCCAATCCTTCAGCGTACTTATCAACAGAGCTTTTAGACCGCTCCATGATCTGATTAGATTGGCGGATCTCTTTACGCGTGAGGACCATGCTGGATGTAAAGCTGCTTACATCCGCAGTTACCTGCCAGGCTAGAGTTCCGATTGTTGTCATTGTCCGCCCATCCTCTTAAGTAAATCTTCCTCTTGGTCCGAGTCTAAAACTTCGGCGTTATCCTCTGGGAAGAAATCCTTAATAAAGTAATCGGGTCTCCTTGGTTCCCCGCCGTGAACGGTAACAATCGCGTTATGAATGGCAGCACATATATAAGAAGCCTGTTCCCAGTCGTCTCCCCACGGCTTTGCGTGGTAATGTGCATAGCGTTCATCAAATTCTTCTGGGGTCATCTCCCCAAGCATTTCATCAACATGCAACCTGCCAAGCGTATTAGCCAGCCTTATGGCGAAGCATCGCTTGGGGTTGCGTCGAAGTTTTTTACTAGTCCTTCAATGTCCCCGTCTTCAAAGCCGCAATGCTTTCGGCAATCGTCATAAATCTTACTGACTACAGCACCGTCCATATCCTGGAGGCGGTTGTAGTCGCTCTCGGCAAACATGGGCGTGTTGTCATCCTCAACAAGACACAACACCATCAACCTGACTTTTGCCAGCTTGAGCTTGTCCATCACCATATCGCCCTTGCTGGTGAGCGTCTCAACCTCAAACTGAGACTTCTCGCGCTCGCTCAAGGATTGGATTCGCAGATCAAGACCGGCTATTGTGATGTCTTTATATCGACGTTTACAAAAGCCAAGCAGTGCATCTCGTGAAGCTATTTTCTTTTCAACCACTTTTTAATCTCCGGGGTCATGGCTGGCGGCATATTAACCTTACAGTTGCCGCCATTTATCTTGTCAACGTGTTTTTTGATCTGATCGGTGAAGTCACTTCCATACCAGCGTAATAGGCTGATTGGTGAACTGGGTGAGATACCACAGTATCCAACTCCCTGTCCGTTTACGGCAATCATCTTCTGATCTGTGATGTGCTGTTTCAGAATAACCTCACCCTGCTCATCCTTGAGCTTATCGCCATACATATCCCGTTCAGGGGCTTTGGCAGGGTGAGGTAAGAGTTCGATTTTCATGCTTACGCCTCAACGGTATAAGAGGGTTCTGTTTTGCCGTCCCATTGAACGGTCGCTTTGCCCATATTCAGCTCGCCATTTTGAAGCGACGGGCCTTTTGTTACTTTCGTGAGAAATGCCGTTCCCGCCAATGTCGCAGCCGCCGCACTTCCACTGTTCTCTTTTGGGAGAGTGACAGTAACCGTTTCGGGTACATCGGTGATATCAAGCTGGGTTGCTGTCGGGTCCCAGATAAATTCAATATCAAACGAACCCGGCTCGGCTAGGTCGCCTGGTATGTACGTTTTTAGGTTGGAGGTCGCCAAGTCAGAGTCTTCGATAGTGTCCCTGGTCTGCTCTGTCTCACCTAGTATGCGGTAGAGAGAGGTAAAGCCAGATGTTCCGAAAACAATTGAAGCACCGTTGCCTGTATCTGCCATGATCTGTATTCCTTATCTATTACGGCACCTGGACGCCGCTGTTTTTAATACCCATTGAAATCTTAGCGGATGTAATACCAACCCCGACAATTGAAACGTAGTTTGTACTTACAAGATCACCCTCCGGGGCTATCCCGCCAGCGGTGGCTGACACAACATAGATTTCGCCGACAACAACCGTACCGCCGATGGTAATCCCCGCGCCGGTCTGAACCTCTACAGGCTGATTCACAGACGCTCCATTTAAAACAATTCCCAGTAGAGTTGCCTTTGCTGCCGTATCGTTATTGTCAGCCTTATATATCTTCCCGTCAGACGTATTGAGATATGCACCCTGTCCGGCAGTTAGTGTCTCGCCAGCAACGCCCGGTTTTCTCTGGTAGTTAGAATCTGGGACCACACTAGCGGCTGTAATTGTTATATCTGCCAAGGAACTATTCCTTATTCATCATGTGTTATTAAAAAGTCGATCTGGCCAATACTTCGCCCTCGATCGTCGCCTTCTTCGTTTATCTCAAACTCGTTTCTCTGTCCCTGTACGTTTATCTCGTTGACAAACACAGAGCCCATTAAACCCCGAAAGGGTTGAAGTAAGTCTTTTATCGCCTTGCGAATCCGCCTTGCCTCCGCACTCGTTTCTGTATAACAGTCAAACTGGAGTAATGTTCGTCCGGTCCCAGTTGGCCCGCTTAACGTGTCCTCGCTGATTGCCGATATCTCGAAATAAACAACCGATGGAAGCTGATTTTCTTCCGGTAGTAGGTTTTCATAGATCCGATCATCAACCAGTGCGATCATGATCTCGTGGGTTACCAGATAATTCCATATCTCATCGTGAATCACTTCACTATCGCCTCAGTGCCTTTTTTGATTGTTCTGGTAAAGACCGCCTTTTGTTCTGCCTCTGTCTCCAACACCGCTGGCCGCAGAAACGGCTTCGGCTCCGTCCTCTTTCCGGTTCTAACGCCATGCGATACGATCTCATGCCCAAACTCGACAAGGTGCCCGTGGGCTCCCTCTGGCCATTCTGGGCCAACAACAGCCAGGTCAACAGTGTCATATGATCTAAGGCGGGTTTTGATTGTTTTCTTTAGGTTTCCAGTCTTACCAACGGGAGCTAGTTGTTTTGCTCTATCCCTTACTACATTGGCTTGCAGCCGAAGTGCTTTGACAACAACCTTGGTACGCATGCTGGCCTCAAGTAACGCTAATGCAGCTTCGCCATCTTTCTCAACGACGATAGTGGATTTCATACTGACAGCCATTTTATTCCTCGCGGCAAAAGCAAACTAACTCTCGCCTCTCCCCGGTAGGATCAACAGGAAGGATTACATTTAATCTTCTCGTACCAAAAATGAATCTGTCTTTTACGTCTACGTCGTCTCTGTAGTGTGTGATTACCGCGTGCGTTGACTCCGGGATGATCTGCAATCCGAATATTCTTTCGTCTCCGTTGACGTTCTTTACCTCAGCCCTTACCGGCGAATATGTTTTCCAGGTATAAACCTGCTCCCCGGATTCCGTTCTGTTTTTTATCCGCTTTTGCAAGCTTAGTTCGTGTCGTAGTCTGCCGGCATCGATCATGGATAGGTACGTACCTTGTCGTGGTTGACCAGTGAGAAATAAGACTCCTCCTCCCTGGCCGTCATCTCACGATCTTTATACATGCTCCCGATTCTCAACAACATCGCTTGTTTAGCGTATCGAGGGACGTTATCTATGCTGGTGAAACCACATACTGTGGTAATTGTTACCGCGTTTTGTATTGTTCTGGTTGTCGGGTAAATCTCATTAAAGGCCAAGTAAACTAATGATGGCTTGCGAGAGGTATCAAGCTCATAGCTCGCCGAAGACCAAGTTTGAGAATCTCCGTTTGTGTCCAGGTAGGTAATGCTGGTTAGTGTCTGAACTGGATAGCGAACAAGCTCAATCGAATTGCCTGATGGAAATCTGTCCAACTTCTGGACCCATGTCTGGGTCATTAGCTGAGTGCGTGCGTCTGTTTCAAACTTATCCCGTGCTGTAGTTATCAGGTTTCTGAGAAGTAAATCATCTAGCTTGGTTGTTATCCCAAGCCAGCTTTTTACCTCAATAATTGCAAGAGGCTCGCTTGTTGGATCAACCGACCTGTTTAGGCTGTAATCCAATGGCATTATTTGTCCTCAGCATGTTCTCTTGCTGTCTTTAGATTCGATGGCTCTCTCTCTGCGGGCTTGTCACCGATAACACCATCGGCCTCCAAGGCTTCTGCAATGTTATCGCGGAGCATTACAGTATCACCCGCTTTCCAATGCCGATGTGGCTTATTGAGAATGTACTTTTTCACGTTTGTTCCGTTTAGATTTTGGCTTTTGGGGAATATCCTTCTGTAGAATATCCTCTATGCCAAATCCCCTTTGGATTAAAAGGTTGGCTATACCATCTGGCATGTTGGCGTAGATACGACCAATCTTGTTGTTTTTCCACGGCCTAAGTAGTCGAAGCCTCATGGTTATTTCCTCACAAGCCCAATTGCACCACGTTCTGTGATGCTTGTCGGTGCCGTGTCGCCACGCGATAGTATGCCGATGATCGACATAAATCCGCCCACTGTACCATCGCCCATCGTGGCAACGACATCAAGGAACTTCTTTCGATTGCGAAGGTCGATATCGAAGACAAAGAAGTTGTTGTCGTTGGTTGCTGACGGCAGTGTTGATGCGTCACCGGCAATGTCCGTACTTGTTCCGAAGATCAATCCAGTAACGTCAGCATAAGAGCCGTCAGTGTCGGACTCTTGCACCTTCAGGGCCGTCATGGCGATATCGGTGGCACCCAGATAGCAAACAATCGTCAGGTAATCCCAGCCGGTTGTATCAATCGAAACCGTAGCAAATGAAGCATTGTCGACAATAGCCGCAGGGGGCGTAATCTTGATGTACTTCATGTTTTGAGAATGAACTGCCATTATTCTAAATCCTCTCTATTAAGAGCTAGGAGTGTCAAGTTTGATGATCGAGCCAGCGTCGTCAGCAGTCCCGGTCTCGTGTACGTTAATGTCAAATCGTTCCGTACCACGGATTGCGATCTGGTCGGTGTCGAAGTAGCGATCCTCGGAAAGTCGCACCGTTACACCGCGTCTGTTTCCAAGATCCGCCGCCTGGCGGAGGTCGCCAAAGTAGACAAGCCCTTCCGTGGAAGTCTGGGCGGCTAGGGTGGTGTTCATCTTCTGGGAGATAACAACGTCATAGCCAAGGAATCGACGTTGAGTTGCTCCAGCTTCCAGGGTTTGAATCGTGTTACCACCAGCCGCGTCAATCAACCTCAGCATCGAGGCAGCGTAACCAGCTTTGCTGATATACCATTTGGCGTTAGATTCAGCGTATGTGGGCAACTTGCCGACCATGCTCTCAAAGTCAACCGAATCAAGCGTGCTGAATGCGGTATTTCCAGATAACGCTTCGTAGCTTGACCCAGCCAAGAGAGCTTCCTTCAGCCCGGTGATTCCGCCGTACGTCGAAGTACCATCGCCGTTGAATCCGCAGTCGTCTTCTCTTTCTGCGAAAGCGAATGCAATCTCGCTGGTAAGATCATCAGCAATGTCAATGATCGAATCTTCGGAGATTTCCGTGCTATACAGGGTTAGCGTGTACAGCTTGCGGGCAACAAGCTTAACCTGATCCCAGGTTTTCTCGCTCTGGGTCATCGCACTGGAGGGGTTCTCATCACCAAAGTAGGCGGTTAGTCCACCTGCTCGGCGAAGCAAATCCTTAGTATCGGAAGCCATTGGGTTTACGCGAGCTTCTCGACGGAAAACGCCAAACCGTTCGCGTAGATCGATAATTGCTTGATCCATCTCATCGGGAACGGTAAACCCGCCAAGGGCATTATCGTTGGTGCCCTGGGCTCCAAAGATGCCAACGCCTTTTTCACGACAGAATTTAATCGCTTTTTCAACAATAGGGCCGGGTGATCGGTCGTTGTTGAAAATGGTCGCAATCAGAAACTGCCCCATGCAGTAAGCGTTTTCATCGGCCTTATCGCCCTTGTACGCCTTAAGCGTTCCAGTACGATAGCGAGAGACAGCCGGGATGATGATAGACGACTTCTTAGGCTCTATCTTTCCACCGTCTTGAAGGGGTGCTGTGCGGGATTTGGCTAGTTCGGCCTGCTTGGCCTCTAGCTTCTCGATGCGAGCCAGGTCGATTTCCAGTGCGTCGATAGCACCAGAAACATAGTTATCGTCGTCCTTGTTGCCGATGCCCATGATGCCGTCAATGTCGGCCTTCTCTTGATCGGTGGCGTCTCGCTTCTCTTCGGTGGCGATGGCCGTGATTGCCTCTGCTTTATCAAAGAGGGCTGCAATTTGTTCTTTTAATTGCTTAGAGTTTTTCATGTCTGCTCCGTTTAAGTCGCCGGAGGAGGCATGAAAGCACAGCCCGGCATAGTGTTTAACTATGTGGACTGTGCCGCTAATTAGTTGCACAGAAGCACTTATTAGGTTTTGGTAGCTTGCATTATAAGCAGGGTTCGATGGAAACTACCATCTGAATATCATCTATTCCGTTCTAGCTTAGAACTATTTCGTCTGTGAACGGAGCTTGAAGGAATCTCCTCGCTGCATTTATATCCGCAGTCACAAAAGAAATACCTAGTCCTAAAGCCGGTATCATTTGAGTCCGCCTTTGTTGTGCTGATCTTCATTAAGCCCCCGCAGTTGCGGGGGCACCTATCACCACTTCGCATCTAAACCCCCATTCTACGACGCCGAATTTCGATCTTCCGCAGCATATTACCGGCAGCGAATTTAACAGGTGGATCAACAGGTGTTTCCGGATCTTGTTTATCAACAGCATCTCCGATAACAAATTGAGACGGCGTGTTCTTAAACCGACCCTTGCGGACACTAGCCGCCACATTTAGATTCTCCGTGACATGATCGGCAAAGCCCTTGTCTACCGCTTCGGCTGAGGTCATCCACGTTTCCGCATCAAGCATTGTCTCGATTTCTTCTTTGTCAACACCCGTTCGGGCATGGTAGATGTCCGCCAAGTTTGAATCCACCTTGGAAAGCAATGAAACAACATCCTCTAAATCACCTTTGTTTCCAGCCGCAAAAGTCCAGGCATTATGAATCATAATCATTGCGTTCTCAGCGATATGGATCTCATTTCCAGCCATCGCTATCACAGAAGCCCCGGAAGCGGCCACGCCATCGACGTGCGTGATGATATCAGCACTGTTTCCGACCAGAATGTTGTAGATTCCGAAGCTCTCGAACACGTCACCACCGCCTGAATTGATCCGAACGCTAATAGAATCGACCGTTCCGATGCTCTTTAGTGCCGATTCAACGGTTTTTACGCCGATCATACCAGCCCATTCAGGGCCGATATCATCATAAATAAGCACTTCCGGGCCGTTATCCGTGTCTTTTATCTCTAATTTACTCATTGTTTTCCTCATATTTAGAAGCAATTATCTTATCGACAATGTAATATGCTCGATCTTGCCAGCCTGAGGTTTCTCGTACAACCTCGGTAAACAGCGTGTCAATAGTTGCGATGCCCGATACGTCCAGCAACCGCTCTTTTGAGTCGGCTGCGTAGTCGGCGTGAATTTGAGCGTCTGCACCATAGCTCTCAACAACATCCTTTAGGCTTGTCCAGCGAGAGTAGAAAGTGTCGATCCAGCCAATGAAGTTCGACGCCTCTTTAGTGGCTTTCAACACTTTCATTCTCTCGCTGGCGATGGCGTCCCGTACCTTGGCGACTATTTCGATTTTGAGTAGTTCGGGGATCTCGATTATCTTACCGTCTTCGCCTTTAGGACCTGGCTGGCCATTGATTCCATCGGCACCGTTAACGCCGTCGGCTCCCATTTTTCCATCGGGACCGGCCACACCGCGACAGTCTCTGCCACTCATAATGCCCTCGATAAGAGAATTAACATTGTCGGCATCTACAGCACCAGATGAAACAGCCGCACTCTTTGTATTTGGGTTGATGTAAGAGTCGCCGCCCTCTCGCTTGTTCATGTTCTCCTTTTGTCGAACGTCATTGGAGCTTAAGAACTCGCTGGTAATGCCAATCTGATAGGCTTCATAGCGGGTCTTTAGGTCACCGCGAAGCAATGCCGACGTATTGAATTCAAAATAATGCGAGTCGTCATCTTTCTGCTTCTCGGTAAGTAGTTTTTCATCACATTCCTCCTGCCATCCGACAAGCCATCTCATTAAAGTCATGTTGAGATAGGCACGTTCCTCTTGCTCAATCGAGTTATAGGAAAGCCTGCTAGAGTCCCCCAGCTTATGAGGAGGCAATAAGAACCAACTGGCCACTTCAACACGCTGGAAAGCTCTTGTCTCAAGCCATTGGGCATCACTGTTGGCCATCGTCAGTTGAGTGGCCTTTGCTCCCCCATAGAGCAGCCCTGTCTTAGAAGCATTGTCGGCACCGCCGTGGTGCTTATCCCACATCGTCAAAAGCGTTTGAGCATCTTCCTTTTTTACACCGTCCGGAACTTCCAGGACGATCCCAGGTCTCGCATCGTTCTTAAAGAACCGTCCGCCGTATTTCTCGGCAACCATGCCAAGGCCCCACGAATTGGCCGCGAGGCTTACCACGCTATGCCCGGTAATCCCATCGAATCCAAGACCCTTGATATGCAGCACATCACGGTCATTGTATGTTCTTTCTTCGTTGTTGATCCGAGTCTTATGCCATACCTGGCCATCTTCTACGAAAGTACTGGTCACATTCGGAAACAACGGAACCAGTGAGTCAGGCTCACCACGTTGGTTGCGAATAATCAACGCTCTGCCGTTTCCCCAGAGAAGTGCGTGCGACTGGAGGACCATGCGGAATACATAAGCACTCATCGCAATGTTTGGACGCTTTCGCATAAGCCTGTGGGCCACGTGGCTAGTAGCTTTCTCTCTACCGTCATCGGTTCGCTCGAATATGTTAAGCGGTAGCTGCCCGACATCGGCGGAGATGATATTCGTAGCCTCCCACACTGATGAGTAGGTCATCGCGGTATCGGCAGAGACTTTTATTCCAGAGTCCGACACCTGACCGCCCTGAAGGATATCAATAAACCACTGCGGAGTGTTTTGTGCAGATGCTTTGGGGGTAAATATCTCTTTTAGTCGTTCGGCAATCACCTAACTTGACCCCCCAATTATCGCAAGCGAAACAATTAACACCCCGCCGATTACAAAACCAGCGGGCACAGACCACAATCCAACGCCAAATATGATGGCTAGAAAGCCTAAGTATACAGAGAAGTCTCTTATTTTCATACCAAAAACCCTACGCTGACGCTCTCCTGGGTGGACGCCCGATCTAATCCCATTACCAATGATACAATCCCATCGATTCTCTCTGTTGACTTCTTCTTACTTGGCTTGATATTACCAGCCGCATCCTGTTCTACCGTGACATTCGACGCCATCCATCTCAGAACTGGATTACCGCCGTGGTCTAGAGTTCCATCGAGAACTATTTTCTCAAGCATCTTGGAGGGAGAAGACATAGATGCATAGCCTTGCCCAAAAGCATAAATATTAAAGCCATCGCCATCAAGTTGTGTTATTATCTGAGTAGCATTCCATCTATCAGTAGGAATCTCTTTGATGTTGTATTGCTTTCCTAGTTCGACGATATCACTCCGGACCACATCGTAATCGATTGTCGGAAGCCCTGAGGTTGTCTTGAGAAATCCCTGTCGAGCCCATACGTCATAGTCAACTCGGTCTCTGTGGCTCCTGTTTCTCGCGCCCTCCTCTGGAATCCAGAAGAAGGGTAATGCGGTGTATCCCTCGTCTTCCTTGAACACTAAAACGAATGCCGTTATGTCGGTTGTCGTGGACATGTCGAGTCCGCCGTAACATTCTTTGCCCTTAAGGCGGTTAAGCTGCTCTGATCTCCAGGCTATTGCGTCGCCGCTTCCACTGCACGCGTCCCATTTAATCATCGCAAGCCAGCGAACATCTTGCTCTGTCCACTGGTCAAGATAGAGACGGCGAAATGTGTTTTCAAATAAAGGGCTATCCTGAGCGGCCTTGCACTTGGTTTGATAGAAATCAATCGGCACGCTAACGCCTAGATTGGGCTGGGCTTTAATCCAGATTTCTTCGCTTGTCCAATCATCTTCGTCATCCGCACCGTAGATAACGGGCAGGAATGTTTCATCGTCTATCACGCCCTCAATAATACTTCTGGCCCTGCGGTGTTGATGATAGCAAATTGAGTTTCTATCAAATCCTGCTGTAGTGATGGCAACCATGAGAGGCTGAGTTCTCGCACCCATTCCTGTTTCCATAACCTCCCATAAATCAGGGTTAGGCTGGGCGTGAAGCTCGTCAAAAATAACGCAACTTGGATTGTAGCCGTGTTTCGTATGGGCGTCAGACGAAAGAGCTTCATATGTTCCTGAGATAATCCCCGTCTTTGTGTCGGTAACAGCAATCGACTTCTGATATATCTTTGAACGTGGCTCCAATACCTCATTTCTCTGTACCATTTCCTTTGCAATTTTGAAAACAATAGAAGCCTGCTTTGTTTCAGCGGCACATGAATAGACTTCCGCACCAGGCTCCTTGTCCATGTACAACGAGAACAGTGCGATACCGGCTCCCATCGTAGACTTACCTGCCTTGCGTGGAACCTCGATATAGGCGGTTCGGTATCTTCGCGTTCCATCGGGACGCTTCCACCCAAACAGAGTACCAATAATATCCTTTTGCCATTGAGCAAGTTCTAGCGGCTGGCCAGCGAGTTTACCCTTTACGTGGACCAGGAAACGGGGAAAGAACTCGATGGCGACATTGGCAGCATGCTCATCAAACGTACAATCTCCCCGCGTTTCAAACGGAGAGTATCCGCCCGGAAATGTGCAATGTTCGATATCTACGTTGGATGTTTTTATCAACCGACTACTTTCAACGAGTCTTTAAATACGTCAAGCGGATCAACTTCCTTAACAGCCTTAACTTCTAGCCCAACCATACTGCTTGGGCTCATTCCAAACTCAGCCCCGATCTTTAATACATGCTCTCGCATTTTATTCTTATAGCCAACGGCAGGATGCTGATAAAATCCGCCCTTCTCACTTTCGCAAATCTCGCCATGCTCTTTAACCAGCTCACACGCTCTGAAATAGTCCGACCATGCTTCGCAGTACATGCAAAGGAAGCCAGTATCTTTGGTGTTGAGCAATCCCATCGCCTCTAGCAATGGAGCGACCTCGCACCAAGTCTCTTTGCCTTTGTCACTCAGCCAGTCGGGCATTGTGGCAAAACCAACTGGCTGTGGCTCGTTTTCAGGCAACGGACGGCGTCCAGGATTGCCCTTAAGTCGCTTGATAGACGTAGGTTCTGGCTTTATGCCTCTCTTACCCATTGTGAAAATACCCCCTAAGTTACCGGTAAATACAGCTAATGGTAGTGAGAGACTACCCCACACTAGTATGGAAATTGCCGCGATAAAAATCAGCGCTTTCTTTCGCTGAGGCTGATATAATACGCTTAACGCGAAAAGTACTAAAAGAGAATATCCAATCGGTACAAGAATCCTCGCTGTTTGGAACATGCTGATTCGAGTTAGATTCTGAATTCCGGCCATTAAGATTTCAATTCCAATATGAGACGGCAATTCGAAGGGAGTTGACGGATTTCCGGTCATATCGATTAGGGGAAGTC
>SDBT01006969.1_pt1 | contig 18669 bp, 23 predicted proteins | sample 2277101 | NCBI WGS metagenome assembly SDBT01 (sample SAMN10404973, study PRJNA504765) | marine sediment metagenome | isolation source: marine sediment core GS10_PC15, 103 cmbsf | place: Arctic Ocean: Southern Knipovich Ridge | collected 2010
CTTATATATATGGTAAGACATACGCTGATTCATTTGTATATGGTGATTTACCTGCTACAATCAATGTTTCTGGTGGTTATAAAGATTTGAATGCCGATATTTATCCGAAAACGGTAAGGATGACGGCTGTAATCATGGCGCATACTATGGCTTACAGAGATTTGGATGCATTTATAAATGCATGTTTTTATTCACAGAGCGTTGATTTGCCAGCATATTTACGTGTAGTATATAAGAGTGATCTTTGGGCTACCATAAATGGTAAAAGAGTATCACATTATCAAAAAGATCTAGGTGCCACAGTAGGTTATGAATCTCTTTATTCTTCTATTGACAAATTGAATTTAATGATTACTATTAAAGAAGGAACTTATAGGATTGAAGATAAACTGCCCATTTATATAAGATATTTTAATCAGATTTCTAATATATATGCATCAATTACCGGTATAATACGGACAGTGGATTTATCTGCTGCAATAACAGGCACCTACTTATCTCCATATGATTTTGGTTCAATTGGTTCGAGAGAAAAAGCGGTGAAGCTGCGAAGAGGTGGTGTTTTAGAATCATTTCAGGTTGTGGAATTTAAATTCGATGATATAGTGAGGGATTATTTCTATATTGAAGGATCTGAAGAAGTATACAAAACAGAGAAAATGGATCATTGGATTTTAAATATAAGTTCTTATTACCCACAAGACACTGTAATGAGACTCAAAAGACGGCTACACAAAGCCAAACGATTATACGGTCTAAATAATATAGACAGTATTGATGATATAATTAAACAAGCAATAAATTATGTTATATCTGATTACCATATTGATATATCAGCAATAATAAATGTTAGTGGGGGCATAAAAGAATTGTCTGCAATCTTAAATGCGAGAGTGCGAAGCTATTCAAATCTAAATTCACAGATAAATGCAATTTAATGAAAAAATACACTTGACAAACTAAAATTGTGTATTATATTGTGTTTAAATCAAACTATTTTGATTTTTTTTAAAAAAATATATAACAAATCTATTTTTTGTACTATAATATATATAGAGGGATGACGCATATAAATTATAAGAAAGGAATTATAAATGGAATTTCGAATTAGTACGTTTGAATTACAGAAAGCTGTAAGATTATTGGGAGTTTCAGCAAGGGTAAATACAGAAGACTTTTCTGAAAGAGTTATCATAGAGGCGAATGAAGATAATATAGTTAAATTTCTTTCAACAAACAATCTCACCTCAATAGAGGTTGAGAGTCCCGCCGAAGTAATATCTCCTGGAGAAATCACCATCCAATACGGCAAGATAGTTGCTTTTGTTACCTCATATGTGCCATGGACAGACACTCATGGTGCCAAAGAATTTTTAGTTAAAGGTACAGATAAGGGTATGACTATAGCAGTGGATAATGTTTATGAAGATGGTAAAGTATCCAAAGGAAAACTAAAACTAGCTATTTTAGATGGTTATAGTACACCCAGACCGAGAGTATTTAAGAATGATACTTTTGTATTAAACTCTGGTATTTTTAAGAATGCAATAAGTAAGGTGGTTTATGCTGTAGGTTATGGACAAACGCAGAGAACCGTATTACAGGGTGTATTTATCCAATTTGATAAGGATTCGATCTATTTTGCTGGAGCAAATGGTACGTTGCTGTCAGAGTATAGGATAAATAATCCAAGTGACCATAAGGAAGGGTCATTTATATTCAGGCATGATGGTGTTATGGCGTTAAAAAGGGCATTGGGTGAAGAAACTCAGATGTTTTGGGATATTTCATCTGAAGGACAAGTAAAAGTTAAATTCGATAATGTATGTTTTTGGGGCAGAAAAATAGTAGGTCATGATTTTCCTGTGTATAGAAATATATTTGACACTTTTGACAATAAAATAGTGATTGAGAAGAAGAAAATACTCAATTCTATATACCCTTTACTGGGTGTTCTTGATGATTCTGATAATAGTAGGCTTTCTATCGAGATTAAAGATAGAGAGCTTTCTTTTTATTGTAAGGCAGCATCTGTCGTTTGTGATACTGACGTAGATTTTGATGCTTCGTTCAAAATCGATATAAATGGCACCTTTTTAAAGGAAACTGTTGAACCGATAGAAGATGATATTATCCTAATGAAATTCTCTAATAGCTCGAAACCCTTGGTACTTGATTCAGGTAATTTTGAGAACCAAAAAGCAGCTATTATGCCAGTTAGTGGTGGTAATTAGTGGAAGAATACATCAATAGAGTAAGAGAGGCGCTGATCGAGGTAGATCAGCCAAGTATGTTCGCAGCCGGTGATATATCGGTTCTAATAGAAGCGTGCAAGAATATATTATTGAAGTCAAACTACAGAGTAGTTAAGATAAATGAGGTAACTGGTGTTGATAGCCCGAAAAAACTAGTTGATGCGTTCTATCTATTATATCAACATTACCATGCAGATAGAGAAAAACCTTATCGTAATGAATTTGGACATGATTTAGCAGTTGCCAAGCGTTTTCTAAAGTGGAGAATGGAAAGTGGAGAGCTGAGCGAAAAATCTGCATACGATGAGTGTGTGAGTATAATGAAAGTAATGATGAAACAGTACGAAAAACTTGGAACAAAAAATATTTCATTTGGATTTTTTGGAAGCGAGAAAACGAAATGGGTTATAAACAAAGCATTAGTATTGATACAGGAAGAAGGCCAGCCCACTGATTATGATGAAAAAATGGCAGAAGTATTTGCAGAAAAGTATCATAGAACACATAAAATAAAAGGAATACTAGAAGAGAAAGACGGAGGGATATAATGGTAAATAAAAAGGTAAAGGAACAACCAACCACATTAGATTTAGCAAAAAAAACTATCAGAAAAAAGTATGGTCCTGCTGTTATAGGAAAGATGGATGACCCGGAATATATGGATATTAAGACAATTTCTTCTGGGTCTCTTGGATTAGACGTGGCATTAGGTAGAGGTGGTTTTGCAAGAGGAAGAATGTATGAGATATACGGTCCACCTTCAGGAGGAAAAACTACTTTGGCCATGAGTGTAATAGCTGAGGCGCAAAAAAGAGGTATGTCTGCGGTGTTTTGCGATGCTGAGAACGCTGCGGACCCCACACTGTTTAAAGCAATGGGAGTAGACATAAGTAAATTACAGACCGTGAAAGCATTCTCTGGTGATGATAATTTAGACGCGCTTGAGATCCTACTAAAGACAGGCACGATTGATGTGGCTGTTGTTGATTCAGTATCTGCTCTTATACCAAGGGCCGAAGCAGAGGCAGAGATTGGACAGGATTTCATGGGGTTGTTGGCACGTTTGATGTCCAAGGCAACGCGACGTTTTGCTGCAGTACTCAATGAAACAAACACACTTCTCATATTTATCAATCAGATACGGATGAAAATAGGTGCATACGGAGACCCAAGAACAACAACAGGAGGAGAAGCACTTCCGTTTTATTGTACAGGCAGGATATCAGTGGCAGGTGGGGAGTCTAAGAAGTCTAGAATAGTGAATGATATAACTGGAGAAGTAATTGGGCATAATACTACGTGTGACAAAAAGAAAAACAAACTTGAACCGCCTTTTAGGTCTGCCAACATTCCTTTAATTTATGGTTTTGGTTATGATTTGCATGCGGAGTGCTTGGATCTAGCCACACAGTTAGGGGTAATAGAAAAGCACGGTTCCTGGTATAAGAGTGAAGGTGAGAATTTCGCTAACGGAACCATAAAAGCTATAGAATTTTTGAATGAAAACAAAGATTTTTATAACAGCATAAGGGATCAAGTCATAGATTTGACAGGTTTGAAAGAGGTATATGAGCAAAATAGCTAACGAATTGTATGTTATACTAAAGGAAGCGTTTCCTTTGAATGTGATCCAGAAAGAACATTACATATATTATAAGGGAACACGCCTTTTCTTTGATTTTTTCATCAAAGATCTCAATGTTCTAATTGAAGTACAAGGAAGACAACATACTAAATTTGTCAAGCATTTTCACGTGGATAAGAGTGCCTTCTTAAAGCAGAAGAATAGGGATAATTACAAAATTCAGTATATTCAAGACAATGATAAGTATTGTTTAGCACGATTTAATTATGATGAAAAACTTACAAAACAAAGTGTCATTAGGAAAATTTTTAAGGCCGCAGAGGAAGGTTTTTATGAGTGATATAATAGGATCTTTTAAGAAAAATGAACAGCTTAGGACTTCCGCATCCACAAAGTATAAAAAAGATTGTTATGATTTTATATGCTTAAAGGATGGTACGAAACTCGGAGAGTCTAAGTATTGCCAACACAGTATGGAGTGTCAGCATATTGATTATGATGGGAATGGTAAGAGAATGCCCATGGAAACACATATTTTACCAGTAATGGGCGTACGTTCTGGCGAAGTCATAGAACATCAATTAATATGTACTGGTATAATTGATATACGATCATTGAACGAGAGAAGGGATGATGATACGGTGTCATAATGGATAAAGGTGCGTTGCTGTTTACTAATATTGATGTGAATAAGAGCTTGGTAGAAGATATTTTTGCCTTTGATTGTAGTAAATTGGATGTAACTGATGGTAGTATTATAGCCAAGTATACCTTGGCTTTATCTCAATATCTTATCTATCTACAATTCGAAATAAATAAGACAAAAGTGGAGAAAAGAGGTAAACAGCGCTATCTTGATGCCTGTGTATCGGTGAACCTTGATAAAGAGCTATTGAAGAGATTCAAAACAAAAGGTGTTGCCGCGCATTACATAATTAAAATGAACCCGGACCTTGATAAAGCACAATTGGAGGCAGATATACTTCAAGATGAGCTTACACTGGTCGAAGGTATAGATAAAACCATAACGGAGCTGATAACTACGTTTAAAAGGGAATTAACACGTAGGGAAAATGAACTGTATATAACCAGAAAGGAAAGATATTCTAGATGAATTTAGCAGAACGTAAAGAATTATTCTGTAAACCAGAAGATGAGAGAGCATTGTTAGCCTTTGCTGTCGGAGATATAAATTTTTTCTATGATTTACATTCAAAGATGGATGAAGAGGATTTTCTGTATTCTGAACACAAATTCATGTTTATTTTGATGAAGGAATTGTTAGGTAAAGGTGCAGAAAAGTTTGATTTGGGTTTACTCTTGAGCACCTCCAAGGATATGGGTATTTTGCCACAATTAGGCGGTGTTGATTACATTCATTCCATATGTAATATGAAAATTCATAAGAAAAACTATGATTTATACATGAAAGGCGTTCTTGAAGCCAGTACTAAATATAAATTGTACAATATACTTCAAGATAATATGGAAAATGTTATAGATGAGGCAAAATCTAATGTGGAGAGCGTCGATCTGATAGGACAAGTAGAGAATAAAGTTCTAGATTTGTCTACAGATAGTAAGGCAATTTCGGAACCTGTAGATTTTGCTGAAGGTTTGAGTGAATATATAGAGGAACGTCGTAAAAATGCAAAAGAAGTGATGGGATTGAGCACAGGATTTAGTGTTTTAGATAAACAGATAGATGGTATGATTTCTGGAACTCTATTCATCATAGCAGCTAGAAAAAAGGTAGGTAAGAGTGCTTTTCTTACTAATATATCAGCACGTGTGGCTTATAACATGAAGGTTCCAGTATTATATGTAGACACAGAGCTCACTTTCAATGAATGGAGACCTAGAGTTATAGCAGCGCTCAGCAATGTGGAAGAGAGAGTCATAAAACATGGTGGGTATGATGCAGATCAACACAATGAAATACTGAAAAAGTGTATTCAGAGGGTAGAAGATGGTTTATTATATCATGAATATATGCCAGGATACTCTTTGGATAAATTAGTTGCATTGTATAAGAAATATAAGATAAAGCACGGTATAGGACTGATGGTGTTCGATTATCTAAAAGAGCCAAGTAGTGCTTCAGTCGACAGAAATCGTAAGGAACATCAGATTTTAGGTGATGTTACCACAAAACTGAAGGATTTGGCTGGAGAATTGGATATTCCAGCACTTACTGCCGTCCAGCTCAATAGAAGTGGTGACGTAGCAGATAGTGATAGAATTGCCAGGTATGGCGACATTGTAGCCTTCTGGCAGGCGAAGAGTGAGGATGAAAGAACGGCAGAAAACCACCAAAAAGGGTCCCATAAGCTAATAATTAAGGATACACGACGTGGTGGTAGTACTGGAGAAGGTGGAATCAGTTATTTTTTCTTTAAGAAACAGCTTCTGATTAAAGAAGTTAGAGCTGACTTCCAGCCTAATAATTATGACAATGTGGTTGATAATGAATCGGATGATTTGGCAGAATATATGGAAAATTATGATGACCATGACATTATATAAAAATAGCGACGATTGGGGTGATTTTAAGCAGAAAATACAACAGTTGAAATCATCCATAGATCCCAAATTTTTGTTGGAATCTCTAGGTTTCAAGATAGAACGTGAGACACCCAAAGAACTACGTGGTGCATGTAAGATACACGGTGGTGACAATAAAACCTCATTCAGATTTAATAAGCAAACACTTGGTTGGATATGCTATACACACAGATGTAATGAGGTGAATGGTAGCGATATAATAGGATTAATTATGTCTACGTTAAGCCTTACTTTCAAAGACGCCGTAGAGCATCTCCATGGTTTATGTGGTGAGCATGGTTCATTTATGAGCCAGTCGGAGTACAAAAGAAAAAGAGAGAAAGAAGATTTTATCAGACGTAATTATGATGATAATGAAAAACCTTCATATATAAGTGAAGAAAGTTTGAAGAGATTTAAGAGGTATAGGTCTAGTTTGTTTAGTCTTGAGAAGTTTGACGATACTATTCTTAATTACTTTGAGGTGGCTGGTGGCTATACGGATTCTTTCGGACTTATTAGAGACATCATACCCATTCGTGACATAGACGGTGAATTAGTGGCGTATTCCATGCGTGATATAAGACCAAATGCCCCTGATGATGACTTCAAATATATACTTACTAAGGGGTTTGTAAAGGATAAAGTTTTATATAATCTCCACAGAGTTATGGAAGAGGCCCAGGATAAGCCATTGATAGTGGTAGAAGGATTTAAGAGTGTGTGGAGACTGCATCAGTATGGTATAACTAATTCTGTGGCTGTAATGGGTAATAATATAACACCAGGGCAAACGAACCTGCTTTGTTCATACGCGCTAAAAGGAATTATCACTATGTTTGATAATGATGTTCCAGGAGTTAGAGGTACTATAGAAGCAGTCGCTAATTTAAGTAACAAAATGAAGGTAATTCCTGTTTTTATAACAGAGGTAGATGAAAAAACTGGTAAGGGGCTGGACCCCGCAGATTTAGATAGAAAAACTATATATAAATACTTATGTAAAGGAGAGTAAAAGATGTTAGGAGAAAATTTTGTTTCATTACAGGGTCAAATCATGTGGCCAGAGTTGAAGACGGTGGGTGCTAATAATAGTAGCTTATTCAAAGGTAAGCTTGCTATTCCCATTAAAGACCGTGACGGTAATGATAAAAAGCAGTACCTTAAGATAGCTGCGTGGAATCAAATTGCAGAATCTTTGAATGACGTAGGTAAAGATGATTTCATTAAAATTCACGGTCATGTAGAAGAGAGATCCTATGATGGTAAATGTAAACATTGTCAGGGAGTCGAAAAAAAGTATTGGACAGAGGTTGTGGTAGATAATTTTCAGATCGTAACGGAGGAGTAAAATGGCCAAGGTAAAAGAAAACGATAAAGAGCGTTTAGGCACTCCCACTATGGTGATGTTGCCAGCGAGAAACTATCGGTTTAAAATCGTTAAAGATAAACATAAAATAACTATTCCTAGAAAAGGAAAGTATTTTGATTTAGATTCAGAATTCTTTAATGAAGAATCTGGAGAATTTAATATCTTTGATGGCAGAAGTAAGGTTTTGTATATGCCAGCTATTTCTAAGGTGTTATTTGGGGTTAATTGTTATCCGGATTTAGAACCGGCGCAACTTTTCGCTCCTATAGCGTTGAAGTTCAACAAGGATAATATTGAAATAACAGGTCAAGTTATAGAAATGTTGCCGCCACCTGTATAGGGAGAATATAAATGAAGTGCTTTAATTGTAAAAAAACTGATGATTGCATAGAGAAATTTTATTCTGAATCTATAACATGTGAACATTGTTCTGAAGAGATGAAGATTATATATTATGTGTGCTTGGAATGTGGAGCGGTATGGAAAAAAGCAGGCGGTAAGGTCGTGTCTGGAGTGGTATTTGATGAAAAAGAGTTAAAATATGCTATGGGCCACAGCGTAAATGAGCTGTTTTCTATGCTGGCAGAGGATAAATTCTTCAAGGGCGACTATGCAAAGGATATGGACATGAGAGAATATCTCTCAAATTTTATTCCCAAGTGTATTCGATGTGAGGCTCGTGCATATCAATCGGAAGAGTGTGTTTATAGATGTTCTGATCCTGAATGTGGATTTGAATGGGAGGTAGTTGACGTTGAGTAAAGATTATTATTCCATATTAGGTGTCGATAAAGGCGCTTCTGATAAAGATATAAAGAAGGCATATAGACAGCTGGCCCGTGAACACCATCCGGATCGTGGTGGAGATGAAGATAAATTTAAAGAGGTTGCTGAGGCCTATGATATTTTATCTGACACGCAGAAAAGAAACGACTACGATAACCCTATGAGAGGTTACCCATTTTCCAATATGAATATGGGAGGAAATGCTAGAGATGTATTTCAATATATGAGGAGAAGAGATGCTGCTCATATGAAGGCTGCAAGACATGCGCCAAGGAGAGCGAAAGACTTAATGATAATTGCCAATGTACAACTCAAGAATTTTATTTTTGGGGGTATAGTAAAAGCTAATGTGAGTTACTTGGATGTATGTGACAAATGTAAAGGAAGGGGATCATTGGAATCGGAAGATTGTAGTGGTTGTGAAGGATTAGGACAGATAGACATGGTGGCGGAGTCTGGACAGGGTATATTCATCCAGACCTCAGCCCCTTGTCCTGAGTGTAGAGGTAGTGGAGAGAAAATTATAACGCCTTGTGATGTATGTAATGGCAGTAAACAAATACAAGTAAAGGATAGAGAGATTGAGTTTGATATGCCACCGGGATTACGCGATGGAGAAAGAGTTATCTTACAAGGACGAGGCCGTAGGGGCATTAATGGTGGCCCGAAAAGTGCAGCGATTATGTTTTTGACTATGGTCATGCCTAAGGTTGAGGATCTATCTGAAGAACAAATAAATGTTTTGAAGGAAATGTAGTGAAGATATGTTGGGATAACATAGAGGGTTTGTATTTAACAAAGTCTGGTAATTTGAGAGATGATAATAAAAGATTTTTTTATTTCAGTATCTGTGAATATTGTGGTGAGGATTGTTTAAATTACAAAAAAGAAACAAGATTTTGTTGTAATTCATGTTCAAGTATGGGAGAAAATAATAGCATGTATGGTAAAGTGTCTAAAGGATTCCTCGGCGGAAAACACTCTTTAGAAACTAGACATAAGATGTCTTTAAAACAGTGTGGCAACAAAAATCATTTTTGTGGTATGTCACACACTAGTGAATCAATAGAGAAAATGAGTGGAGAGAATCATCATGGTTGGAAAGGCGGAATATCTTGTGAGCCTTATTGTAGTGAATGGACGAAGGATTATAAAGATTATATTAAATGGAGAGACGACTATAAATGTTTAAACTATGAGTGCAGCGGTATTAGTAATAAACTATGTGTTCATCATATAGATTATAATAAAAAGAATTGTGTGTCTGAAAATTTAATCACCATTTGTAACAGTTGTAATTCAAGGTCAAATTTCAATAGAGAGGCTTATATTTTAAGATACAGAAAAATAATGTTAGATAGGTATGGATATGAGTATAGCGATTGCTAGTAGAAAAGCAAAAGGTAGGAAATTACAAAAATGGGTTGTAAATAAAATTGCTGACATGCTTAATACAATTGCATGTAAGGATTGTGATTTAGAATCCAGGCCGATGGGTCAAGAAGGTGTAGATGTAATTTTAAGAGGTAAATATAAGGCAATATTTCCATTTTCTGTAGAATGTAAATGGCAGGAGGCCTGGTCTGTACCAGCATGGATAAGACAAGCAAAAGAAAATATTATGGACAATACTTCTTGGTTATTATTTTGTAAGAGAAGCAGAGAAGACCCCATAGTTGTATTAGATGCCGATGATTTTTTCAGAATATATATAAAATCTTTATATGGAGGAGAATTAATGGCAGAAATTTTAATAGAAAATATAATGCATTTATTGTTAAAAGAAGGGAATAAAATACAGACGTCTACTGATTTATTGGATATATTTAAAAAAGATGCTTGGGGGTTTGAAGATCTGCATTTAATTGAAAATACTTTATTAGACATGGAGAGGGATGGGTATATAATAACGAAAAAAGAGGGTGTTTTTGAAGCAGAGCGTTTTTTTATTGTTCGTATAAATAAGGATAAAATGAAAAATTTTTTAGGTTGGAAGGATTAAATAATGAGTGTAATAAAGATTAGTGCTACTAGAATTAATGTATTTCTAGAGTGTAAGAAAAGATATTGGTTTCAATATAAGAAACGATATCCGAAGATGAGTAATCCTGCGTTTAGGCTAGGTATTGCCTGTCACAGAGCTCTGGAATTTGCCGGCAGTAGATGGAAAGAGAAAGGTGAACTGACAAAGGAAGACATAAAGGATGTACTGGAAAAATATGATGTAATATCTGTTGTGGAAGGTATAGAAGAGTATGGTATTCATCTTGAAGGACGAGCATTAGTAAAGATGAGAGCCTCAAATTTCATGTCAGGCAAAAAGATACTTGCCCTTGAGAAGAAGTTTGGTTTCCATGGAGATGAGGACGTTTTTGTAAATGATATTCCTTTGATTGGTGCTATAGACAAGGTGGAAGAGATAGATTCGAATACTGTTATGATTGTTGACTATAAGACATCTAAAACATCACCTACACCGGACCAAATGCGAGGTGATATGCAATTATCGTTGTATGATTTGGCAGCTCGACAACTATGGCCAGGGTATGAGACTGTCATACTGTGCCTCGACATGTTGAAAGGTAACATGCAGTATACCTACAGAACAGATGAGGATAGAGAGTTGTTCTTAGGATATTTAGATAAAGTCCATGTCGCAATGAATGAGTTTGAAGAGAAGGACGCTAAGCCCTCTTTAAATATGTTCTGTCCCTGGTGTGACTTCAATGATTATTGCGATGCCTATAAAAAGGCATGTAATAAAGACAATTATAGTTTTGAGACCGCAACAAAGTTCGACGATGATACTCTTATTAATGAGTGGATTAAGGTGCGAAGTACTCAGAAGATCCTCTCTTCACGAGAGAGTTCCCTTGCCATGATTGTAACTGAGAAAATTAAGAAACAATCAGGTAATTTGAAGGGTGAGGACTCAGAGATCTACATTAGACAGAATGCGCGAACTACTTATGATACGGTCGGTGTATTCAATAATGTGGAACCAGAAGTATTTGTTAAATTAGTTAGTGGTATCAACAAGCGCTCGTTAGAAAACTATGTATCAGATAATCCAGCATTAAGAAAAAAAATGGCTGCTACTTCTACAACCAATTATACGGCACCGTTTTTAGCATCTAAGAAGATAAAAAAATAAGAAAGGAGTATAGGCAAAGGATGAGCAAGAAAAAAGTTAAACAGACTAGAAAGAGATCGGCACGTATACCGAATAATAAGATCAAATTATTAGTATATGCTGATACGCCTACATGTGCTACAGGTTTTGGTACTGTCAGTAGGAATATTTTAGGTGGGTTACAGGCTACTGGACGTTATGAAATATCTATTCTTGGAATTAATTATTGGGGCACGCCTCATGAATACCCATATAGAATTTGGCCTACAGGTACTAATAAAGATAATGATCCTTACGGAAGACAGAGGGCTATGGGTATGATACCGACAATGGAGTTTGACCTTATTTTTTTCGTGCAGGATAGTTTTATTCTTAATTTTCTACCAGAATTGATTCCACATTTAGAGAAATCTAATAGGCCCCCTTTTAAATCAATATGTTATTTTCCTATTGATGGTCGGCCACGTAAACAATGGATAAAAAATGTCACTGCTGTTGATTATCCAGTTGTATATTCTGAGTTTGGTAAAGAACAGTGTGAACAAGTATGGTCAGAGTGCCCTGAGCTTGATGTAATTCCCCATGGTGTTAATACCAATGAGTTCACATTTAAGAATACCAAGGAAGTAGAAACATTCAGAAAACAGTTCTTTCATAAAGAAGCAGATAAGTTTATCTTTACTAATCTTAATAGAAATCAACAGAGAAAAGACATACCGAGAACGATAGCTGCATTTAAAAAATTTCATGGCGAGGTGCCGGAGTCTATTCTTTATTTACATATGGCAAAAGAAGATCAGGGCTGGGACTTGCCTGTGATATGTAATTCTTATGGACTCAGTACTACCACTGATGTCATATTTCCAGAGAATTTTGGTCCCAATCAGGGCTATCCGAGAGAAATTGTTAATATGATATATAATGCTAGTGATTGTGTATTAAGTACAACACTTGGTGAGGGATGGGGTTTGAGCTGGATAGAAGCGATGGCCACTAAGACGCCCGTTCTTATGCCAGCTAACACAGCTCTTTTAGAAACCATCCTTGAAGACAGAGGTTACTTGATGAAGAGTGGTGCTGACATCAGTCATTATACCGTAGTACCCCATGACAATGAGATAATACGTCCTCTCGTTGACGTTAATGATATGGTAGATAAAATGCTACATATATATTATAATTATGATGAGGCAACAGAGAAGGCAGAGAATGCTTATGATTGGGTGACTAGTGAGATGGATTGGAGAAAACATGTTGTACCAATGTGGATTAGTGTTTTTGATAAGATGTATAGGGAACTTAAAACGCCGACTGTCGTTAAATCTTTAGAAGCGCCATCGGGCAATAATATTATAGAAGCAGAGGTGTTATAATGGAAGTAACTATTTTAGGAGAGGCGGGCTATGAGTGGGCCCTTAGAGGTATAGGAAAGAGTTTTGGAATAGATGATTTCGAGAGATTAAAAGGAGTGGCTGCACGTCTATGTAGTAGAGATGGTGGGCATAATAAATTTCTTGAGTCACTGGTTGTGTGGTTGGAGGTACGTGCTCCTCGATATTTCTGGCAAGAATTCGATACGTACCGGATTGGAACTACCAAGCAGAGTGAGTCCACTATCCACACCATAACGAAAAAGAAATTAACCGAAGAAGATTTTGAGGATCCCTTATCGGAAGATGTAATTGATTTTGTGAATGACTTGATAAGTAATTACAAGGTGCTTAAACAGTCGGGAGATAAAGAGGCAACAGATAGAGTCTTCAGAGCCATAAAGAATCATTTACCTGAAGGTTATTTACAGACTCGCATAGTATGTACTAACTATAAGGTACTTAGAAACATTATATTACAAAGAAAAAATCACATGCTTGCTGAATGGCATACGTTCATTGATATAATACTTGAACATTTGGAGCATGGATATTTCATTGAGGAGGCAAGAAGCCATGAGTAGAGTAAATTTACAAAAATTTTTCGTAGAATACATGTACTATTGGGGAGAAGCTACTGCCGTTGTAGAGGTAATGGGAGATGCTGGCGAACTTGTAGCATCATTAAGAAACTATATGACTACATCAGAGGATGAGGGTATGGGCAGAGTAATAAAGGAATTAGGTGATTTATATCTTTCTTTGAACATACTTATAGAGCATGCAGGTAGAGACAAAGTTATGCCGGTGGTTATGGCTATGGCCAACCAGCGCCGTGCTGAAATGGAGAGAAATAAAGAAGAAAAGACTGAAAGTGGAGGATGGGATGAGTTAGATAGATTAGATAATGACGCTTTAGCAGAGGGGGATTCAGAATAATGGAGATTACAGGTATAAAATATAAAGGGCCGATTTTCGATCAGTCTGGTTATGGACAGGCTTGTAGAGGTAACATACTTTCTCTACATAAGCTAGGTATACCAATTACTCTAGAACTGCTTTCTTTTGAACAATCACATCCCGATTTAGGTAGACATAAAGAGGTGCTTGGTGGTTTTGTAAATAAAGACATTGATTATAACATAGTTATTTGCCACACCACCCCAGAGCATTGGCCTAATCTTCGTGAGGAAGATAAAATCAATGTTGGCTATACAATATGGGAAACAAGTAAGCCACATCTCGATTGGCCTAAGTACATTAATGATAATGTCGATAAGGTATTAGTGGGTAGCGAATGGAATAAAGAAGTATTTGGAAGTAATGGTATCACTGTTCCTATTGGGGTGGTACCACATGCTTTTGATATGTCTGAATTGGATAATGTAACTCCTTATAATATAGAAGGTATTTCTGAAAATACCTTTGTATTTTATTCTATTTTTCAATGGATTGAGAGAAAGAATCCAATGGCTTATATGAGAAATTATTGGCACGCCTTCCAGAATAATGAGGATGTGGCATTGGTTTTGAAGACATATAGAATGAACTACGACGAAAAGGAAAAGGAATCCATTAAGACAACCATCTCAAGGATGAAAAAACTCATGCCTCTTGATACCTACCCTAAAATCTATTTCGTATCCAATATGTTAAGTCATGAAGAAATGCTTGGACTTCACGCGGGTGGAGATTGTTATCTCTCGCTTGATAGAGGAGAAGGATTCGGTCTGTCACCTTTTCTGGCTGGAGCCCTCGGAAAACCCATCATTGTTACCGGATGGGGAGGGACCACTAGTTTTGCTAACAAACAGAACAGCTATCTAATAGACTACTCACTTACACCTGTATGGGGAATGCCGCAAAGCCCTTGGTATAGAGGAGATCAACTATGGGCAGAGCCACGCGATGATCATGCCATTAGGCTTATGAGGTGGGTTTATGACAATAGAGATGAGGCAAAGAAGAGGGGTAAAGTTCTTCAGCACGATATCGAAACCAAGTTCTCCTGGGAAGTAATAGGAGAGACTATTATCAGAGAAATAGGAGCGATGAATGTCTAAACTGACTTTGAATCTCGGTTCTGGAGATAGAACATATTCAGAATATCCAGATGGGCATAGATGTATAAATTTAGATAACAATGATAAATGGGAAAAGGTAGATGTATTTTCTGATGATCGTAGTTTAACTTTTCCGAAAAACTCATTCGATTATGTATTAGCCAGTGATATTATAGAACATTTTCCATTAGCCGATACTGAAAACTTACTCATTGAATGGGCACGCGTTCTTAAAGTTGAAGGACATTTAGAGATAAGAACGCCTAATCTTGCATGGGCAGCATGGTATTATCATCAACATGGTGATGCGGAATTCGTGTCATGGCATCTGTATGGAGGCCAGGACTATCCAAGCAATCTTCACCGTGTAATTTTTGATAAGTTGTGGCTTACTAAAATAGCTAGAAAGTTTTATTTATTCCAAGTAGGACAAGATGGTTACCGTGAAGACGGATCTAACTTTATTCTTACTCTTACCAAGAAGAAGGAGTATAAGAATGGGTAATGTTATAATGAGACCAGTTTATAATCGTCCAGAAATGCTATCTCTATCTCTGGAGTACGAACAGAAGGCCAGAGAACACTTTGACTTTGGTGATGATCTGACTACTTTATTCATAATTGATGCAGGAGCACATCCTAAGTCCATAAAACTAGTAAAAAACTATCCATTTAATTCTTCATCCATAGTACGTGAGACACAGCTGGGTCTTACTGAAAATATATTGGAGGGATTCAAGATAGCTTTCGATAAGACAGATAGCTATGTTATATATGTTGAAGATGACATTCTTCTTCATAAAACATATTTTCAATATATGAGGGCTCTTCTGGATCACACAGAGGTCGGTAAGTTCAGCGTTTTGTCCGCTTATAATAAAGATGATAAGGGTGATGTTCATGAGATATATAGAGGGTCACATTATGCCGCTTTGGCACCTCTGATTAGCAAAGAGTTTCATCAAAAATACATACGTCGATATTCTCATCGTAGATATTATATAACAAGATCAGGAACAGTAACGATGTTGAATAATAAGTATAAAAAATATTGGGGAAAGGGATATAAATATACAGACGCAAGACATAATGAACAAGCAGGGCTAATAAATCGTCTTGTAGATGTATGTAAAATAGAAGGTGACGGTGATGTAATTATGCCTTGTGTTAATAGACATCAACACATAGGATATTTCGGTAAGAACAGACCTGGAGGAGTGATCCCGGGTAAAACCTATGAAGAACGTTTGGAGAATTTAAGGGAAATAATTAAAAGTGCTGACAAACTCTATGAAGCAAGTGCCGCCAAAATGTATAACGATTATAAAGTTTTTTCATCAAAGTTAGATGAGTGGGATGGGAGTTTACACTTTAATGGATAAGAAATTAACATATGAATTTGTAAAAAATAGTTTTAAAAAGGAAGGGTATAAATTACTTTCCAAAGAATACAGAGGACCACATAGAAAATTAGACTATATTTGCCCAAAAGGGCATGAATGTAATACTACATGGGCTAAATGGTATTATGCTAATCAAAAGTGCGTTTATTGTAGTAAAAGGCCCCCAATAAAGTTAGACGGAATAAAGAAATCGTTTGAAGAAGAGGGGTATGTGTTATTATCAACAAAATATATTAATAGAAAAAAATTAGAATATGTTTGTAGTAGTAATCATTATGGCGCTATGACATGGGATAATTGGAAATATAATAAGAGACGTTGCCCTGTATGTATGGGTAACGCTCCACCGACATTTGGTGAAATTAAAAATAGTTTTAAACTAGTCGATTATAAATTATTATCTGGGATATATACGAACTCGAATACTAAACTTAATTATGTATGTACTAGAGGACATAAATCCAATGTAACATGGGCGCACTGGTCTAGAGGTGTCCGTTGTAGAAAATGTTGGTACATAGATCTTTCAGGATCAGGTCATTGGAATTGGAAAGGCGGTATTTCCTGTGAGCCTTATTGTGATGTTTGGTTAGATAAAGAATATAAAGAAGATATAAAGAAAAGAGACAATCATAAATGTCAAAATATTTATTGTTGGGAAACAAGTGAAAGATTATGTATACATCATATTGATTATGATAAGAAAAATTGTAATCCATGGAATCTAATTACATTATGTAATTCGTGTAATGTGAGAGCAAATAAAAATAGAGATTATTATACTAATTATTACACAATTGTTATGAAAAAAAGAGGTGTGTATGAACAAGCCCGGTAGGCTGATTTTCGCTTCTGCAGAAGGAATTGGAAATTGCATACAAACAATACCTGTGATTCGAACACTAAAAGAAGTTCTTGGTTATGAGGTAGATTACTGGCATGCATTTTCTGGATTTAATATATCTAAAATTATACCGTATGTAGACAATTGGTTTGTAGGAAGAGAAATAGCAAATATAAATCAATCCTTATATAAAGGAATGGTATCTACATTTTGGACTAGAAATCATATGTCAGGATTAAGAAAAATTCCTTTACTTAGTGAGATCCATCCACTATCTATGTATAGGTCAGAAGTAGATACTTACATGCAGATAGCCAGAGATCTGGGAGCTAAGGAAGAGGGTTTAATTTGGCATGGTAATTGCGACTATTCAATTAAAAAAGGAACAGGGTTTGATGTAGTGGTAGTGAATGGATACAATCGCGTAGGCAGTGCCAACTGGTCTGTTAAAGGGTATCCTCATTTTGGCTCGCTAGTTGAGCTACTTAAAGACAAAGGTTTTTCTGTGGCATCGATAGGTGGAGGGTTCAATGAGTATATAAAAGGCACTAAGAATAGAACAGGTCTGAATATAAAAGATAGTTTCGGCACTATAAAACAGTCCAAACTTCTCATATCAAATGATACAGGTATGTACCACGCCGCCAACGCACTAGAGGTCCCTAACATTGTTATCTTTACAGCTTCTTCTGTAGCAAAGAATTTTGATTCCAGGTTCCATAAGTTTTCGACCATCATCGCACGTGAAGATTTAGATTGTAGGAGAGATTGCCAGGAGCACAGGAAATGGGGTAAGACCTGTAAAGTATGGGAATGTCAGAACGTAGACCCAGAATACGTGGCTGAGAAAGCATTGGAGATATTACATGGAAACTAGAAAGGTTATATATACAACAGGATTTAAGGCTCCGGTAAGTAGATTAGGGATTGAAAAAGCTACTGGTTGGATTAATTATAGATTTGCTTATTGGAATAGATATACTAAGAACTCTCTTTTGAATCAAAATAATCCTAATTGGGAATATTGGCTTATAGTTAATAATGATACCATAGACATACTCGGAGATGGTGTTTTGGATGAAATAGAGGAAGATGAAAGAATAAAAGTAGTACACAGAGATGATCAATTAGTAGCATTTGAACAAACAAGCGGTAATTATGATTTTTATATGGTGCTTAGATTAGATTCTGATGATATGTACCATAAAGATGTTACAGATGAGATGATGACGGTAGAATTATCAGATGATGAAGGATTGTATAGATACATACAGTATACACATGGTTATGTATACAAGCCCAGGAATAAAAAAC
>SDBT01006970.1_pt1 | contig 18668 bp, 31 predicted proteins | sample 2277101 | NCBI WGS metagenome assembly SDBT01 (sample SAMN10404973, study PRJNA504765) | marine sediment metagenome | isolation source: marine sediment core GS10_PC15, 103 cmbsf | place: Arctic Ocean: Southern Knipovich Ridge | collected 2010
TCCTAATGTTGTTATATCTCCTGAAAGAATGAGGTTTCTCCACCTGAGTCCGACAGACCCCAAGTCAAAAGTCGCAGAATCATATGGCATTAAACCTCCAAATCCCCCTTCACCTGTTGTTGTAAGGTTATTATCAACAAAAGTAATATTGCCTGATGTATCAGTAATGCTTCCGCTTGCTATTGTGAGGTTTCCTGCTGTGAGAGTGCCTGTAGTAGTGATGTTCTTAGTTCCTAAATCTAAATCAGACACCGCGCCAACATAAGGAACAAAGATTGATTTAAGCTCAAGTGCGTTAATATTTACAGCAAAACGACTGTTGTTTGTAGACCCTGTAGACATTGTTACGGTAGGATTAGCACCACCAGCACCAGTCACCGTAGCCCACCATTTAATTACTAGCCTATCGGTCGTGAGTATAATTTCGTCTGCGGACAGAAATAAATGTATATCGTATTCAGTAAGTGTTGTTGTAATAGCTTTAACTTCAGAAGCACCAAGTAAAACTTCCGCACCGCCTGTTCCTATAGACGCTCTTTTATATAACTCGTAATAGACTGTAACATCTCTGTTAACACTAACTGAACGAGATAAGTGAGCGTGACCATCGAATGTTCCTGATAGCAATCTATCTAATCCGGGTTTACCGTCAGGTGTAGCAAAGTTAAATATGTTTACTGCTGCCCCAGTTGCTACCCCTGCTGAAACTACTGTCCCTGCGGTGTCTTCTGTTTCGTCCATTACACGATAAATACCAGCTATTTCACTAGCGTCATCGTGGAAAAACTCATCTAATTTAATTGAAGATACTGCAAGGTCTACATACTGCTTATTAACCAGTTGGCTATCTGACCCCTCACCATCTACTGTCAAAACCATCAAGGGTGGTACCGTTCCTCCTGCACCTACAATATTAGTCGTTGTGGTTGTGCCTGAGGTGGTGATAGGAGTTGCATTAAATTGTGCAAGGGTAGCAATTATATCCAGATTACCCGCCCCAGTTGTTTGTATTCCTATATTCCCGCCTTGTTCATTCTTCCAAAATAAATCATCATTACCTGAAGAATTATTACCAAAAAATCCAGCCCTTCCACCGCCTGAATCTTTCCATTCAATAAAACCAACTGAAGTAGCCCCTGCACTATTGCTATCTTGAAAAACAAGAATAGGCGTAGCATCAAAAATTGTTATGTCGCCTGAAGTGATTGTGCCTGTTGTGGTGAGGTTGTGAACTCCTAAATCAACATCATCTGTGGATCCGGTATAAGGAACATATAAAGTTGCTCCCTCCTCCATCCAACCACCTGAAAAGAAAACATAAAAAATAAGCTCAAATAACATCCATACCATCCAACCTTCTTCTGGTTCAGATTCTATCCATTCCTCACCATCCCACTCATAAATATTGTCAGTTATCCAACCTTCAGCAGTCCCATCAGAGATATATCTGTCGCCAACCTCAGGATCTACTGGCAAACCACCCGTAGGATCATGAAAATCTTCTACAGGTGGTACCACCCAAGGGTCCTCAAAGGCAACAGTAACAGTATTGCCAGCCGAAGCGGTTAAGGAGTCGTCAGGGAATATAACTTTCCAAGGAAGATTGATCACCGGATCGCCGTCAACCTCGGTCCAGATAACAGGAAGGCCAGGGGCAACGTCCTGGGCCATTACTTGTAAAGGGATCGTGATTAAAAGAATAATAGTTAATAGATATTTCTTAATCATGATTAACAGAGCTTATCGTGCTTGTCTCTCCGGATCCACACTTAAAGTAAATAACAAACTTCTGATTGACGTTCTTATAAGTCAATGATTGATTCGGGAATAGTTTATTACCTCTTAGATTTTCGGGATCGATGGTTGAGCCACCATACCAAACTATCGAAGTCCCGGTGTTCTGGAAGTTAACTCCTTTCTTGCCGGCCGTTATCGTGTAGGATGTAGCGCCGGCTGAATCAACGCTGATCTTAGCTTCGTCAGCGATCGCACTAATATTGTTGTACTCTACAAAATTTATCATTTAGACTTCTGAGTTTTTTGCCAAATCTTTAACTCTTCAACAGTCATTGGCTTATCCCGGATGATAGGATTGATAATCTCAACATCTTTGAAAATCGGGTTAGCAACGGTCTCATCTTGCAAGATAGGATTGATCACGGTTACGTTTTTAAAATCAGGCTTCTCATAGCTCTCGATCATCTTCTTCATTTCGTTAAACTTCTTGATCACCTCCGGCACTTGCTTAGCAGCTTCGATGACAACCTTCAAGTCTTTGATAAGGTTAGGCAGGAACTTAATGACTTCGATGATCGATGAGATTGAGTTTTTGATTAGGGCGAGGGAGCTTTCAGAGGGTACATTGTACTTGACCTCTTTGCGGATATATTCGATCGTAGGCTTCTGCTGCCGCATGTACTCGATCGTCGGCTTCTCTTGCCGGATAAACTCGATCGTTGGCTTTTGCTTAGGGATGAACTCAATAGTCGGCTTGACCTCGACCTTATACTTTATAGTATCGACTATCTCCGTCTTTAACTCGTACTTAGGCAGAATAACTTTCTTAAGCTCGACCTCGAAATCGTATTGTTTGCCTTTCTTATCAAAAAGCTTGATGATGGACATGATTAACCTCCGTTATTCTAGCCTATCCAATATTTGACTTCGAGAACTTCGCCACTCTTCTCCCCCTGGACATATAGCTTGATAGGGCCTTCGCTGAAGATATCATCTTCGCTCTCAGCATGGCCAGCGGGTATAGTGGCATATGTTGAAAGATCTGGTTTAAAACCTATTTTAAACTCAGTATTGCCCCTGGTCTTGATCAAGTATGATCGAGTACCCTGAGGCAAGGTTACAGTATAGATTTCTGCCTTATCTACTAAATCTACATTGTCAACAACTCCGTATCTTTTACTCATAGCTGGTCCTCCTTAGATTTTTTCTGCTCAGAACTTGTCTTTAATATATCAAGTATTTGCCGCCGCTGATGCTCAGCTAATTTCTTTGGCTTTACATTCTTGAATACATTTAGCGCAGCGATCTGGTTATCAGTTAGAGTGCCGGCTACCTGACGGAACTTTAGGATCTGTCTGGCTCTCCGGATATCTTTATCTGAGGTGGTGAGGAAGCTATAGTTGCCTCGCTTGTTGCCACCCTTATAAGCACCGGGTTTATCTTTCTGCCGGGTAGTATTAAATTTGACGAGTTTTTTCTTCGTATTATATTTGCGCTTGGTCCGGCCGGTAGGAGTTAATGGAGCAGCCGGCACATCCACAGTTGGTTCTACGTTATATTTACAAACCTTAACTAAAAGACAAGTTTCCTCATGATCAACAACGGTGGTGTGTTTATATTTACAAACAACTATATTCCTGCAACTTTCCATAACCCTCCTCTTAATTAGCGTGAAATATTAAAGGCTTCTGATCCTTCCACTTTTTGCCAACGGCTCGAAATATCTGGATCAACGGTGTCTTTTCAACGTCAAACTTTATGCCGGTGCGCTCCATGATCCTTTGCGGCCACTTGGAAATATGAAGATTATATACATCTTCGCCTACTGCCCATAACAGTATATCCACAGCTTCCTCTCTGCTGATACCCATAGGGATCCAAGCCCTAGACATTATCCTTCTGAGTTTAAACAGTTTGGTTACTTCGGCGTGGAAGTCCATTAAGTTAAAAACTCCTGAACCATAGATTTAACTTCCTTCATGTTTTTCGCCAGCTTGATCCGCTCCTTACCATCACCGGGGAACTCATTGACTTTCTTAACAACGAAACCATTCTCAGCGGCTTTGATCCGGACAACCGTATCACCTTTTTTACTCTTTACCTTCAAACCTTTACCCATTTATACCCCCTGGTTATGACGCCATGTGTGACGCCGTTCTTGAAAGATCACTCTTATAACTATCACGCCAAGCTTTCCGCTTGTTTACTTTTGCATAAGGCAAAGCCCAAAGTCCAATGACATAATTATCAGCTTCATCCGGAGAGAAGCCTAACCGGGCTTTGATCTTATCTTTTGATTCTATCTGGATCCTCGTACCAAGCTTACCTCCACCAACAAACTTATACTTGATCGAGCATAGCTGGCCATGTAGCCGGGGATCATCGGGAAGAGAACATTGACCATTCTTGATAAGCGTTCGAGCGTGCCAATAAACCTCAGCCCTTAGATTAAACCATTTATCAAAGTTAGATGATTTCTCTCTAAAGTCTACTTCCATGATCTGAGCTTGATAAACACTCTCGTCCATTATCTCCCTGAGGCGACTGCCTATGCCCGGTGAACCAATAGGATCGATAACGATCACAGTTGACTTATTTTTCATAGCATTGTATAAAATCCGGCCGACTGTTTCCATCGACTCTTTTTTACCATACTTCTCAGTAGCGACCACCCTTGCGCCGGCCCAGTTATTTATCACGGTCTTATCGTCACCAAAATACGCCGGATCGCAAGAGGTCAGGCGGCCGCTGAAAGGAGGAATGGGGATCTTATCGTTTTTTAAGATAAGTGGTTCGATGTCCTTCATACAAAGTAGATCATCGATACTGGTGATTGAATCCCAACTACCATTGACATAGGCCTCAAGCATCTGAGGATCGTATTTAAAGGTCTCCTTGAGCTCCATGTCGTAATTAGGGGGATTATATAGGTTATCCCTTGGAAGAGCCGGGAAGAAGGCATAGCTCTCGCCAGGGCTGGATATAAAACGTACCTTGAGCCAATTCTGGGAAGGGTTCGAGGCAAGCAGCATAAAGAAGGGTGGAAACTCTCCATTTTTCAGCCTATGCCTAAGCCTTGAGCTAAGCTCAGAGAACTCCTTCTCGGTTATCTCCCTGGCCTCATCGATGGCGATAACTCCGTATTCTGCTGAGAAGTATTTCTTGCGCTCTTTGTTAGAATCAGAGCTGTTGCTTTCAAGTCCGCCATAATAGATAGTTGATCCATTCCAGTAAGTAAAACACTTCTTGGCTTTGTTCTCGGCGATCAAGCCGGCTTCGATCATCTTAACCAGAGTTTTCTCGATCAACACCAGGTAGGTTGTATTCATAAAGTCATTGAAAACTTTACGGATGAAGAGTGCGCGGTTGCCTGGGTATTCCATCATCAAGGCGTGCACGTCCTCGCACAAGGTCCTCGACTTGCCGCCGCCCATTGCGCCGCCGTAGAGTTTGTTGCGCTCAGGTGCAGCGTGAAAGTTATACTGCATGAGTTGAGGCTTATAATTAGTGATTACTGTTTCTTCTTTTGCAATCATTGTATTCCTTCTCAATTATCTCTCTGGCCTCATCGATAAAAAAATAATATTCTATGCCATCAATTTTTATGATAGGCCCTTTAGTCAAAGTGGCCGCCTTCTTTGCCTCTAAAATCTTTTTTACTGTTAAGCCGCTCATTTTTTCTTTTTGTTTGAGTGGGACGGAACCTGGTTAATGAGTTTAACATTACCCTTGACGTTAAGGCCGACTTCTTGGCGATCGCGCCACTCTTCGGGCTTACGGTTCTTAAGCCAGAAGATCTGAGCTAACACATCCGGAACAACCAACTTGACTACTTCTTTGACTTTTAAGCCGGGAGTTTTAGTCTTGCCTATCTTAATCGCTTCATAGGTTGTCTCAGTGTACTGGAAGCCATTAGCGCGCTTGAACAGAGAAAGTTCAACCTGGCGATCAGGATCAACCTTGCCTTCTTTTAAGGCCTTAAGAAAGTCTGGTCTTTTTTTATATTTGTTTAAAGTTGGGACTGATATATCAAGGACCTTGGCAATCTGCTCTTCGGTGAGACTTTGAGCAGCTAAGCGATAGACAACACCTAAATCAATCTTGTTGAGTTTTGAGGGCCGGCCGTTCTTCTTTGGGGTTTTTTTGCGCTTCTTTTTTGCCATGATAAAGTACAATAGCCTCTATATATATGAAAAAATAGGACACTTTTAGGGGTGTGAATCAAGAAAAGGATTGATTTTATTAACTATTGGAGAGGTTTAGGATAGGACAGTTTTTTTGAGTTTTTTCTTTATACGACGGACGTTACGAATCGATATCTCCATTGCTTGAGATATCCACTCTTCCTGCCAGTTTAGCCGAAAGAGAAGATCAAATACCTTGATTCGCCAGTTGTCTCCAAAGAAGCAATCGTACTCCCGGACAACACGCGGGGTGATGATCTCTGGCCAGATTACCTGAGCCTTATTATCGGCTCGCTGCTCCCTGTAAAGATCAGCAGTTATCTCATGCTTGCTTTTGCGGTTGTTTGACTTCATAGTTATATAGGGTTATTGGCTAAATATTTTTAGTATATCCTTTTATTTCTTTTATGTATGGTTTAACACTGTCTTTGTAGATTTCAGGATTATTCTTTTTCATTGTTGCTATGTATTGCTCTCTATCCGATGATAACCCTCCGTCCCATAAACCTTGAATAGCATATTTTTCCATATTCATAGCTAACTCTTCTAAAACGTAACAAACACCATTATCAAACGCTTTATCATATTTTTTATCTTTCTTCATACTCTCATCACCTCACTAGGTTAAATTTCCTCTATTGTTATACGGACTTTAATACTTTTTTTTACCCATTCATGACCCATTCTTTGTCTTAACTCTCTTTTGGTTCTGTATATCTCCGGGTTCATATATAAGATGCCGTTTTCATTCGAGTAAAAATTAGGTTCCCAATAATACACCCAACCGGTTACATCTCTCTTTCTTTTTTTATTTTTAGTTTTCATCTCTTACCTCCTATGCTATCGGTTATTGGTTATCAAAATACATCCTTGCCTGAACCCATAGCGTTAGGTGTTACACAACAACAGACAAAACCTTTATCAGCTTTGCAATGGGCTTGATGTTTCTTTTTTACTTTTAGAATGTCATCTTTAGCCTCACAGATTGCTTGGGCTAAATAATCTGTATTATCCAATATGTAAGTAATAATTGCTATTAAAGGGTCATTGCCTGAGAATTGGTTTAAGTCTTCTTTTTCTAACTTATATCTTTCTTCTATCTTTCTAAGAACTTTAATATCAATAGCTTCATCCATTATATGGTTATTTATGCTTGCAATATATAAATCTGCAATAGGGCTACCAATTCCAGCTAATGGGCATACAATATTGTCTAATATATCATACCCAATTTCACCGATACATTTCGTAAATGTTTCTTTTAACTTCTTAACATCCAAATCAATCATCTTAGTAGGGTTAAATTTGAGGTTGCTAAAGATTTCGTGGGCTTGGTTGAATAGTCCATAAGCCTTGTATTCTTCTTTGCTTATTTCTTTTAAATCTAAGTAATATGATGTGGTATCAGTAGTTACCCAATAAATATTTTTCTTCTCCGGCCATCCTTGTATAAACTTTTTGAAGTCTTTTAGTTTAATGCTCATAACACAACTCCTTTAAAGATTTAGAGATCTCAATAGCTAAAGACTTGTACGGATCAGCCGATAACTTCTGTCTTTCTTTAGTCCACCAGTTACTAATTAAATCTGCTGTTCGATCAATATCTAAAGCCGGCTTTACCGGGCCATGAGATATAGCTTTTAATACATCAACTAAATCGTAGGCGACGATATACCGGACGCTGGCCTTATGGCACATCTTCTGAAAATCTTTCTGCTCAGGCCTCTGCCGGCCGCCTGGCGCTTTAACTTCGATGTATAACAACCACGGCACAAAAGCAGTAAGGTCCGGGAAGCCTCTGAAAGTGTACCTATCAGTATAGCGAACCCCGTTAGCTTGCTTAACTCCCATAGTCCGCGTCTTACCGCAAACATAGCCGCACTTCCTTAGGCCTTGGAGTATCGATCGTTGGATATCTACTTCGCGACGTTTAATTATTGTTGACATAAAATTGGCCTTTATTATCATATTATCAGAATAATCTCCTTTCTTGAAAACTTATTTGTCCCGAGAGTGTTCTATCGTATCTTCCAGCTTCTAACGCCGGTGAGCCTGAATGTCTTGCCTCAGGGTTCTTTGTTTCTTTTTTCCGACTACTCCTTCTAACGGCCGTAGACAATTCTTTAGGTTTAAAATTATCCCATTCTTTGCCCATAAATCCAATACCATAGGGCGGGTCAGTAATGATAGTATCAATAGAATTATCCGGTAGGCTTTTCATAACATCAATACAATCGCCTAAGAATAATTGGACTGTTTCTGTTTTGAAATATGGTTTCATCTACCCCTGCTATTCTCCTCGCAAGCCTTACAGTTGCCCTTAACCTTTATCGTCCACTGATACTTAAACAGCTTGATATAAGTTATCTGGTGCTTGTTAAGCTGTAGACTAAATATTCTAAAAACTTTTATCGACGTTAAACCTTGGACTGAGTTATAAACAATATGTGGCCGTAAATTCTTTCTCCAAAACCAACCGCGACCTTTACAGCTTAAGCAATAGAATAGCGGCTCCCGGATATAACTATGGGTATCGTGGCTGTAAGTACAATGACAAGGCAAGATCAGCCCTATCTTCTTAAGCAAGTTAATTACTTTATCAAGTGGCCGCATATCGCACACTCTCCTTTTTTACCGTAACGCTTAATAGATTCCCTGCAATGGCAAAGTTCAACAAACTCGGTGTCAACTGCCGACTGCATAAGTGAGAATTGCTTGTTGGCTTCTGTCATGCTGATTTCCTTGACTCTTACTCTGAAGTATTTAGTAAAGTATCTCACCCTGCCACCGCCGGCTGATATTTAAACTTAGCGTCAACAAAATAAATACATTGCCCGGCTTCCTTCTCTTTGTCTGAAATCTCATTAAACGGCAGAGAGCAGCCATTAACCTTAAACACACTTGTACAGCCCAACCGACACCCCTTACAATTCCAAAGCTTTCCCTTCATCCTTTACCTCCCCTATACATAGGCTTCTTCTCTCTTTTCTTTCTCTACCTGTTTTCATATTTAATTATGGATGTTCGTCCGGATCCTTCTCGCCTATCCACCTATACAGCAACCTTGTTAACCATCAATCAATCTTTAAAGCAGCCCATCGAACCAAGCCGCCGGCCTTACACTCATTATAAAGTACATAAGCTAAAAATATCAAACTTGGCCCGGTCCGCTTCGACCAAAAATCCCTTATCGCCTCAGAGATACTAAACATAAAGCCCCAGCCTACCCCTAATGAAGTCAAGGTTATTATGATCATCATGGCGAATACTCCGATTATGATCGCATAGCATTGAAAGTTACTTAAGCTTTTTTTCTTTGACATGGTTTGTCTCCCTGATTATCTACATCTGCTAATATGAATACTGGGGGGTGGGTAGGTATGTTAACTGCTGCAACCTCTTTCCCACTTTTTACGCAGCCCCCATGAATACGGCCCTGGTACCGGCAGGAGAGTTCCGTCGCCTAACCGGCAGAGCAGGTTAATTATTTTATTTCTTCCCAAGTTACTGGTGTTGTTTTAATATAGCACTTATGCTTTAATTCCAAAATATAAAATGTTATTCTTGTCTTTCTGCATAGTATTTCTGCCTCCCCCATGGCTGAATCTAATGAGTCATGCCACTTTGTAAATTCATACACACCACAATTCTCTTTTACCACTGCATATTTCATTGTACACTACCTCCAAATTCTTTTACCAAGCCCTGCACCTGGTCCTCATCATCTACGCTTTTAAACCTATAAAACTGGCCATCGAATACAACTCGGCGGGTTAAGGTCGGGCCTGACCGGTTCTTGGCGAGGTAAATAAAATGCGTGTCCGGCTGTTCATCCCGTGATACCCGGTAGATAAATATTACCCTGTGAGCGTCCTGTTCGAGTGATCCGCTTCCTTTTAGATCAGAGAGCTCAGGCGGCCGGCTCATATTGGCCCCTGGTGGCGGCCGGCGGAGCTGAGACACCACTACGATCGCCACGTTGATCCTCTTGGCCAGCTCGGTGAGCCTGCGGCTAAACTCAGAGATAGCGATCCTCTCATCACCAAAGGACCGCCACTCGATAAGCTGTATATAATCTAAGAAGATAACATCCGGCCGGGAGTCAGCGTAATGCTTCTTAATGGCCGTCTCGACTTCCGAGAAGCGATATCCATACTCTTCGATCTCAAAGTTAACTGATTCTATATATTTCTGGAAGGCCTTCTGGTGTCCGGGGTTGATCGGTTGTTTACCAGTGACAGCGTCTAAGTAGTTAACGCCGTTCATTTCGCAGTACATCCTTAGGGCCAACTGCCAGCCCTGCATTTCAAGCGATAAAAATAATACTTTGTTCTCGGTGTTGTCAGCTATTGATTGAGCGAAGTTTACAGCGAGTGAAGTCTTACCGCTGCCGGCACGTCCGCCGATCATCCATATTTCCCCGGGTAAGATCCCGCCGGTTGCTTCGTCTATAAAGTTTATTCCTGTAGGAAACCTTGGTTCCCCCCGAACTCCGGCATCCTTGCAAATCCGCTGAGCTTCAACCCAGTGCTTAGATAGCGTTCCTTCTTGCATAATAGCTTCTCTTTCTCCTCTACCGCCATAGCGATAAATCGGCCGGCCTGTTTACGCACATTGAGCCAGCCTCGGTTATTAAACTTATGCCAAAACTCCCGCCAAAAACTTATATCTTTATTAACCTGGTCTATCTCCTCATCGCACTCAGCACCTAACCGGATAAGATAGCTGGCTTTCCTCAGGTTAATGATAACGCACCTTGCTAGTCTTGGCTTTGATTAACCACTTCTCTACGTTATCAGGTTTACCTCTCTGATGGCCAATACAGTATATCAGATCCAGATGTTCCTTCCGCCCCGGCCACTCATCCACCACAAAGGCATCCACGCACAACATCAGTTCCCTTAGAGACCAGTCGGAGAGGCACTTCTCGATTAGCCTCTGCCTGTCTGGCGTAAGCTTACACTTACGCCCGGTCTTTAAGGTGAAGTAACCCCAGAAGCGGGTGGTATTCTGCTTGAGTGTGTCTTTATTTATATTACTCTCTTTTACTACTCTATTGGGTGTCTGATTTTTCAGAAGGTTACCTTCTGATTTTTCAGAAGGTTGGTTCTGATTTTTCAGAAGGTTGTAGACTGGCCGGATCCGGCGTTTCTTTGAGGCTGCGTTTTCTATTTCTAAATAACCCTCTGATTCTAAATCGCGTATAAGTGCTGAAACCTGGGCGATACCTTTCATCCCCAACCTTTTGGCTAAATAGATATTAGTAGCCCAACAATGGCCCTCTCTGTTGCTAAGGCTGGTGATGAGACCAAATAATAATGCTCTACTTGGCGGTCCACTTTCAGCTAACTTGACCGGGATAATGTAAAAATAACCTTGCTTATCCATAACCTTACCTCCTTATAAAGTTTTATAATGTTTTTCCCACTCATCGAAACCAGCTTTGCTTAGTTTTTTGAAAATTCCCATCGCCTTTCTGCCGTAACGCTTTTTTATACTATCCCAGCAAAGAGTGTGGATTATGATTTGAGCAATGATAGCCCATTCAGGATTTGTGAAAGTGTCTATCTTCTGTTTTCTGATTACTTCTTGGAAGAAACTATGGGAGGCTTTGTATTCTTTTGCGCCTCTAAGATCTGCGCCTCTAAGATCTGCGCCTCTAAGATATGCGCCTCTAAGATTTGCGCCTTCAAGATCTGCGCCTCTAAGATCTGCGCCTCTAAGATCTGCGCCTTCAAGATCTGCGCCTCTAAGATATGCGCCTCTAAGATTTGCGCCTCTATTTTTTACAAGACAGTCTTTAATACTTTCGTATTTACCACAAATCAAAACTTTCCCACTGTCCCACCGAGATACTATTTTAATTTCCTGCATTACTCACCTCCAGTTAAAAAGACAACGGCTTACCGGTAGCCCGTGAAAGCGCACCTCTGGAGTGCTTGGCGGTTAAGCCTCTACCGGCGCCGTTTGTTTGCGAACTAATTATTTTGGGATTTTTTATTTCAGCTTTCACGATAATTCACTCTACACCTAAACAACAAAGTTGTCAAGCGTTTTTTTTACGGACGCGCACTGGCGTCGTAAGGTGGTTGCCAATCTTTCAAGAAGTAGCAGTCCTTGACCTCTTTGTACTGGCCCCACTGTAGCTCTGCACCACAACCATTACAAGCATAGCTTATAAACTTGTTGCCGCCATTCTTAACATACTTAGTCCGGATAGTAATATCCGTCCCTTGGCACTTGCCGCACTCTTTAGGCGCATTGATGATCGGGCTAACCATGAAAAGCATATCCATTAGGTTACTACCCTCAGCCGTTACGTTTAGCTGGATATCCTCACCCAACTTTTTTATTACCTTGATCTCCATCCACTACCTCCTTCTTCCGTCCTGTCAACTCTATATAGATAACCCTGGTTACCGGCCGGACCTACATCGACCTCACCATCTTTTAAAAATTCAGTGTTAGCACTCGACCAATTAAGATAAAAAATAAACCCGATAAGAATAATCAATATCCAAAGCGGCGCCCCACCAAATATACCGGCTATCCAATTAGCGGCTGTTTCGTTTTCGCTTCTTTTCTTCTCTGTACTCTGCATAACTAATCACCCCTACTATTAAAACCATCATCACAAATAATCCAACAAAACATCTAAACTTACCGCTATCCACCTGGTTGTTAGTTATAAATCTCGCCCAGTGTTCCAATAGCCATCTTATTTTATTTAGTAACTCCATCTTCTAATAGTTTAGGGTTTTCTATAGTGTTACCAATTATTTTTAATTCGTTCCAATCGAATAAAGCATCATTCAATAAATAGTAACCATAAAAAGGATTATTTTTGTTTCTGGATTTCCAAGCATTCTTCCAACCTTTAGGTTTGATAATCCATGCAAATTTATACCAAACTATTACCCCAATATATCTACCCCACTTTACTATATCTTCCTCGTAAATTTTTCCATTCTTAGCCTTGAGACCGGTGTATTCCATAACTGTTCCGCTGAAACCAATAAGCCTCCACTTATCTTTAAAGTAAGCTATCCAAAAATCAGTAGAAGATTTTATATCCGGATCCGGGAATACTATTTGACTACCTTGAGAATACTCCATTCTTTTAAAGGCTCTTGACCAAGCCCTAAATTCGCTCTTCCTCATCTCTGAACCTCCTCATTATCCGGTGGCAATACTCCCTCAAAATTCCAGTCTATCCCCAAATGGCAGTTATAGCATATCTCCTGACCGGTGTTAATCAAGGCGCCGCACCTGGGACACTGCCAAATATTACCGTCTTTAGTAGGAAACAATTTACCCATAATAACTATTGCTGGCCAGATATCAATTAACCTCTCCGAATTAGTAAGAAAAACCTGAGTCCGCTGCTACCTCTCCACGTCTTAAAGGCATACGGTTTGTACTACGCATAATCACACCACTAGACTCATCAATCAATTCCTTAAGTTCTCCATCGACCAAGGCTATCTTCTTTTTAATGTTAATACTGCATTGAGGGCAAGTAACATCAGAGAGCAGCACATCTAACAGATTATTCTTTCTTCGGATCAACTTAAGAAAAACTTCTTGATCAAGCATTAGCAGCCTCCTTGGATCCGTATTTGCTTCTTGGATTGCGAAAACGGTATTGGTTTGGGACGTGAAAACTCATTCTTCCTCTCCCCTCAATATGCGTATGATCTCATCTTGTTTTTCTTTCAACTTTTTTAAAAACTGGAAAATACCTTCGCACTTGATATTAAAAACCATACCGGACCAACACAAAGGTTTAATCTTAGCTATTACTTTCGGCTTATCCCATCGTTTCGGCTCATCAGTACCGTTGCAAATAAAAGTTGGTTCTGAGACTTTCTTAGCCAACTCGGCTTCAAGTTTTTCTCTCTTTAGACGCTCAACCCCAAGCTCCATTTCAAGCCGGCCGCCTGAGCTATCAGACTTGACGATATCGTTGACTGATTTAGTGCCGTAGTCAAACCTTTTTCTATGGTCTTGGTTAAAAAGCCCGACCGGTAATTCAGTTACCTTAAATCTACAATGAAAATGTTTATCCATAGCTTCTAAAACTGTTTCCGATCTAATACGCCCACCGATTCCATCATCTTTGTAATCCATCCTAAATATTTTTTCCACTCTTGCCTCCTCGTTACTTTCCATCATTACTGCTTCCTCATTTACAAATCTATCAAAAATCTCTAAGCTTGTTGGCGGTGCGCACTCAAGCTCTCTTTTCATCCAGGGCCAAATTTTCTTAGTCCAGATATTCATTTCCTGACACCCCTCAGCTTAAGATAATGTTTTAATGCAAGAGTGAGAACCTTCCGACGAGACCAACCATATTTAGTCCTAAGTGTTTCGATTTGCCCCACCGTTACATCATCAATACAAATTCCAATATGAGTAAGTTTTTCAGTCTTAGTTTTTCTTTTAAGATGTATCGCCCGATTTCTGTTCTCCACCATTTCAATAAAGCGGCAGTTAGGAAATTCATAATCTTTAGAAGAGTCTAACCGGTCAAGCGACGGCTGTTTTAATTTAGCTGCCTCATCTCTATCCCATAATATAGATAAGTCATGCTTGCTTATTTTTATCTTTATGCCTTTACCACCATAAAATTTATACTTTTTATCATTTGGATTACCACACCTTGATTTTAGATTTTGCCAAAGCTTCTGCAATCTTTTATTACCCTTACTGGCATTTAACTCATTGGCTTTGTAGAAAATGTCAAACCCTTGTCTATCCCAAGAAGATAAAGTAGCCAATGAGATTTTTAGTTCATCGGATAGCTCCGAAAGGTTTTTCCCGTATTTCTTTTTAAACTTAGATCCAGTTTTCTTATATTTCATTTTTTCCACCTCATAAATAATTCTATTACAAAAATAATTCTACAACAAAATTATTTCTTTGTCAAGTAAAATCTTTTAAAATAAATAGGTGGTAAATCAGAACATCGTATAAGATGAGGTATCGAAGATAGCGCTCTCATAGCGGGGAGGGGTAAACCAGTTAACGACGTGGGCTAGAACGCAGATAGTGAAAGTAAGTACAACGGCAATAGCCTTAGCAAGCTCCCAATGGTTATGCCGGTCAACCTTAGAGTAGATCATTTAAAACCAAACCTCGCCAGTAATGCAGTCATCTGCTCGTAGGTCTCCTTTAGCCGGTCAAGGTCCTTAGCTGCCCGGAAAGCTTTGAGGCGCTTAAAATGCACTTTAATTAGGGTATTATATAAAGGCCTCATCCTGGCCAGCTTCTTAAGCTCCTCGCGGGTAGCGATATCTGATTGTTTCCGTTGGCTTAATCGCTCAAACTCAGAGAAAAACTCATTAGTCTGCTGCTTGGGATTAACCGGCATCCGAAGCAGCAGATCGCCGATGATTGGCATATCAGCCGGCTCAATGAGAGGCCTTAAGGGGAGCTGCCTAGCCCACCCACCGGTATAGGAGTCTATTAAAAACTCTATCTGAATCGGTGATAAGGTCTCACCACCCGGTGCAATCCGGAGTGTATGGAGAGCTTTAGATAAAGCAATAGACAACGGCAAGGTATGTATTCTCTTCCTCTCAGTAGGGAACAAGAACTGCATACCGGCGCTCTCTATCGGTATATTGAGAAAGTTCTTATTTCTCTTAACATCGAGCCATGGTCCAAATATCGTAGGGGTAGGATTAGGAAGCTGCATCTTGATTTGGTCCATAAGCCCTTTGACAAACTTAGGGTCCTTCTCAAGCATAGTATCCATAAAGGCCATGGGGGCTGAGGCAAATAGAATACCCAGGTCGAACGGTATAGGCAGCCGGACGATGATATTGCTATCCGGTATCTCAACAAAGAAGTTATTGTACTTATATGCCGGCGGTAGGTTCTTATACCACTGCTTCTCGCGGTTCTTCCACCACATAGTAAGCGCCGGGATAGTTACCCAGATTATTCCCTTGATCAGAGTTTGGAACGGCCGCTCACGCAGTGACCTGAATAGCTTCTCTGGTCCTCGAATAGCCACATTGAAGAAGGCAGCTACTTCATTGATCCTTTTAGCGAAGAAGCCGCTCTTGGTAAAGTTAACGGTAATATCCTGAGCCTCGTTAAAGGCCGCAACGAACCAATCATCCTCAGTCCATTCCGGGTGATCCTTCTTAGATTTATCATAAGTCTTTTGAAGCTCAAAGCTCCTCGGCGCCATTTCAGTAAAGGATAGCAGAGTTCGCATAGTATTGACCGGATGTTTGGCTACCTTAAGCACCTTGCCTATCTTACCTAACTTATCGAGTAACATTTCATCGTAAGTGGCCATTGTAGCAGCCCTGTCAAAACCCATCATCCCTGCTAAGCTGCCGCCAGTCCGCTTAAAGCGGGATACCAGATCTCCGGGTTTAGTCGTGATCTCCTTATAAAGTCCCACTAAAGGATCTAAAACGGTTGCAGCCGGCCTTTTTGAGAATACCGCAAAGGTCATGGCGTCCCTAAAGGGATTGCGGGCCAAGCCGAAGCTGACCTTTAATCCGGTAGCCCCCAACCTCAACATCCGGGCAAAAGGGCTGAATATAACCCTGACTACCTTAGGCATGACAAGAGGATCCACTCCGCTCAGTGCCCGGTATAAGTCCTTGTGTATTTCAAAGAACTCCCGCTTACCGTTACGCCAAATAGATACTACGTTATCCTTGCCCCGGTACTGCCAGGCTTGAGTAAATACGGTCATTATATCGTCAAGGTTAGAGATATCGCCGACCTTTACCCCGGCGTTGTTCAACTGTTGAACAAACCAGTCCTTCGTAACCCTGGCCGCTTGCTGAGGCGCCGGGACCTTGCTTATGAACCCGCCTACGCCTTCCCGCTCAGCGATATCGGCCATAAGACCGGCTATGCGTATTTTTTGGGCCTTATTTATCATTTCAGCCGCCTGGGCGATGAGCGCCTCGATAGGATTCAGTATCGGTCTCCCAGACCCCTTGATTCTTTTCACAACTGAGCCCTGGTTGATGAAACCGCCCCCACCCTTGATGACTTGTACCTCATCGACGAAAGCACGCTTAAACGGCAAATATACGGGATTTAGCTCCCTTATGAGTTCAGCTTCCTTAGGCCCAAGCCCGCCGGCCCTGACTACCCAGTCGAGGAGGTGATTTGACCACTGAGTCAGATCATCAACCGCCTTATCCCAGGTAGCGCTTTTAAACTTATTGACTATAAACTCAGCATCATCTATATCAATACCGCTCTCTATGCCTTCAACAATAAACTCGCTGTTATCTACATCGACCGTCTTTACCTTACCCCTCTTCGATAGGTTGATCGCCCGCTTGGATACGCCGTAAGCGATGAAGGTTTTCATCTGGCTGCGCGGGATAGGCTTTAACACCTCGGATAAACTTGGCCCTACTTCCCGGCCGAACTCATCGATTGCCTTATCGTTGACAAAGGTGCGGGCAATAATGCCGGCCTTTGACTTTGCAAAGGTGGCCATAGTGAAGGGATCTTGAGTCGGGGTGATGTTCTTGCCGACTTTCAATCCCATCTGGTCCTCTATTTTTTGGATCAAGTAAAACTCATCATGGAAGTTGGTAAGGATCCAGTCTTTAGCTCTTTGCATTTTATCGGCAAAGCCGCCGACTTTGGTATGCTCACCTTTGAAGTCTATCTGAGACAGTACCCGGTTTTCTGATCCCTGGTTCTGCCAAGTATCCATCATGCCCTTTAGCTGAGTGATCCTCTTCTTTAGATCAGGGTTTTCATTCAAGAAGGTGGTAACGAAAAACTTATGGAATAGCGGAGCTTTCTTCGGAGCCAGGCCGGTAGTAAGGAAGTGGCGCATATACTCGGCAAAGCCTTCGCTTAGCCGGCGCTGCTTAGGATCGTAGTCAAGATCTTTGAGCTCACTCAATACTTTCTTCTTCTGGCCGGGCTTGACCAGGTTCCGGATCCAGAACTTACCTAAGGACTTCTTTACCCTGTTGTCGATGTGATGAGCTACTTCGTGCATAAGCACTTCGAGGTCGCCCCACTTCTGCAACCGGATCAACTCCTGCTTGCCGAAGAACCTCCCCAAAGCTTTAAAGCGATGAGTGGCCTTACCGCGGATAGGTATTCCAAAGGCCTTCTCTGTCCAGGTTACAATGCGCGTCTTATGTATTTTATCAGCAACTATCGGCTCCTTAGGGAGATTGACCTCAAATTTAGCTGCTTGGAGTGATTTAACCCCCGCCGGAGGTCTCCGGCGCTTGCCAGGCTTTCTCGGCAAAAATGCCTGTGATTTTGGGGTTTTCTTTTTAGGTTTTGGTGGTTGGGCTTTCTTAGCCACTCTGGGTGACACTTCTTTACGATAGCCTTCCATACAGCCTCTAGAATATACCTAGGAGCTCCAACAGTCAAGTACAGAACGCCGTACGGGTCACTAGAAAACAAAGGCACAGCACTCTTGCCCTTGTCCAGCTGTCTTACATCGTCTATGAAATCCTTATGTACGAACCAACATCCATCGTCGTAGTATCGATACATAATAGGCGTAATCGACCACTTGATGTAGTCAGATATAGCCTTGGGTGCTCCTTCTACTCGAAAGAAGTCTCCGTCCCCTCTGGTAACCTTCACAACAATACCTCGGTCAGGGTCCTGAATGGCTTGAAAGCCGTTCCTAGGGCCTTGCTTGTTGGCCTGGTTATCTTCTCTGGCCTAGGCTCAAACGATATCTTACTGAATACTCTAACTCGACTGAGGGCGGTATACGAT
>SDBT01006971.1_pt1 | contig 18667 bp, 17 predicted proteins | sample 2277101 | NCBI WGS metagenome assembly SDBT01 (sample SAMN10404973, study PRJNA504765) | marine sediment metagenome | isolation source: marine sediment core GS10_PC15, 103 cmbsf | place: Arctic Ocean: Southern Knipovich Ridge | collected 2010
TATATACTCCGAGGAAAACCTTATTGTCCCACTTTTCTATTTTCGTTATTAAATCGGCAGTCAATGTTATTTACAGATTTTTGTTTGTGTACTATCTTAAAATTTAGACATTTAAATATAAAGTTTTTCCTAATTATAATCGTTTTAAGATATGTTTTGACTGACTATTTTGTACCACAAAGATAATGAATCTTTTATATCACCTAAAAAAGATAATAAATATTTTTAAACGAAATTGGTAATTATTTCTTAATCACTAATTAACAAATTAAAACTAAAAAGTTGAGAAAATATGGAACCGGTAAATATGTATACGAAATATTTTAAAGATGCCAAGAGAGAGCCTGTTCTTATTGATTATGTAAGAACTCCAATTGGAAAAAGACGCGGTACTCTGGTAAGACAACGAGGAGATGATCTAATTGTTCATTGTTATGAAACTCTCATGAAAAGAAATGATATAGATCCAAAGATTCTAGGAGATTCGATTGTAGCATGTAATAGTCAAATTGGAGAATGTTCTCTTGATATAGGCAGAACTGCCGCATTATCTGCGCATTTACCAGTTAGTGTTGGAGGGATGAGTATCAATCGCCAATGTGCGAGTGGTGCTCAAGCAGTTATTTCTGCTTGGCAAGCTGTTGCATCAGGAATACATGATGCTGTTATATGTGGTGGAATTGAAATTCAAAACAAATATGCAATCATGAGCGATTCATATGTTTATAATGAAGAGCTAAAAAAACCTTTATTGACTGCTCCAAATGGTAAAATTCTTACAAATCCAGAAGTTGCTGCGAAAATGAAGGAACACAAAACTTCTATATCTGGTCAAATTACTTCTGCCCATGCTCTCGGAGTTCACTGGATGAATAAATCAGGAAAAACTCGAGATGAATATCGGGAAGAATTAGATAGTCTCTCATTACTTAGTCATCAAAAAGCATGTTCAACCTGGGATGAGAGAAATAAGGAAATAGAGCCTATTTGGTGCCCAAAACTTGATGAAAATGGAAAACCGACTTTAGATGAGAATAACGAAATTGCCAAAGACGATTCTCTCTCTGTTTTAACAAGTAGAGATGAGGCTCCACGACCAGGAACTTCAATGGAGAAACTAGCAACACTCAAAACAATTACTGGAAGGAAAAGTGCAGCCTTTTTAACAGCAGGAAACAGTTGTCCAACAAGTGACGGTGCGGCTGCTCAAATATGGATGACTAGAGGTTTAGCTGAGGATTTAGGTTTAAAAATAAGAGCAACTATAGTGAATTTTGCTAATATAGGAACTGATCCAGTATTAATGTTAACAGGACCAATCGAAGCAATGCCAATAGCACTAAAAAGGGCAGAAATGACTATGGATGATATGGCTTTTATTGAAATTAATGAAGCTTTTAGTCCCGTAGTTCAAGCATGTTGCTTTGAGTTAGGCATAGATTGGAATGACCCGAGATTTAATCCATGGGGAGGTGCGATAGCCTTAGGACATCCCACTGGTGCTACGGGTTGTAGATTAATAGGCTCCAACCTCCATCAATTAGAGCTATCTGGTAAAGAATATGCAATCTCCTCCATGTGCGTCGGATACGCATAAAGCATTTCGCTTTTACGCTAAAATCGGCATGGGGCAGGCGACTATAATCAAAAATGAGCATCCTAAATAACTTTTTTTTATTTTTTATTTTAATTCTATTGTTAAAAAAAAAAAATTAGGAAATATTTTTATTCTATTTTAAGCCCATATTTTTCGAATACTTTTGCTAGTTGGTCTTTTGCAAAGTTTCTCATGAGATCTTCCATTTTTATTATAACTTCATCTTTCCGTGTCGTTCTATTATTGCTTATTCTTCCTGTTGGAATCTGAGTTAAATCCAAGGCCCAACTGTATTCATCGTTAAATGTAAACCATGTTTCTTTGTACCCTCCCTGCTGGCCTCCATCCCTCGCTAATGGCTTTTCCTCAATCGGCACCTCAGGATCCTGGGCATAACACCAGTCAAGTATTACCCATTCTAATCCGCGCTTAGAATCTGCTCTATCAGCTAAAAAAAGACACCACGCATGACCTCCCAGTTCTGTATCTGAGGGTGCAAACACGGGATCGGTTAGAACTCAACCTCCAGCAACCTTAACTCTCCAAGATGGAATATCGGCATTGATTAGTAAGCTAGCGATTAAAATGGCGCCGTCCTCACAATCACCAATCCCAGATTGAATTGATTCAAATGGGAACTGCCAAAATTCAGGACAATCTGAAGTTTCTTCATCAAATTTATATTTAAAAAATCCATTTACAAAATCTTGTACAGTTAATGCAGTTTCATTAAATGTTTCCTTTTTTAATTGTGCTTGATCAATTACATGATAAAGGATCGCGTCATTGTTTTTAATGAATGATTTAACGTCTGCATCAATCTGTTTATAATAATCCTTACCTCTTAAAGCCCTCCCCGTATATATAATAGGTGCTTTTTCCCATTTGTTATTCCAATAGTCAGGTCCGTATTCACCGTAATCGTCATCTATATCTTTAGGAGGCTTTTTCTTAGGGATTGATTTTTTTTTAGGTGCTGATTTTTTCTTAGGTGCTTTCTTAGGGGCATCACCAAGACTTTTTGCTCTATTTATCCATCCTTCTAAAGTCTTTAGAGTCGGAATTTTTGAAATAGCTTTTGGATTTTCATTTTTAAATTGTTTTAGTTTTTCTAATGTGCTTTTTGGATTTCTACGAGCAAATTCTTTAACAGAATCAATTCCTACTTTATTCAAAGCATTTGCATACTCGGGATTTACTCCATTAATTCTCATTAAATCTGCGTGTTCTTGCCAAGTATCAAGTATCTCAATTGAAACTCCGATTTTTTTTGCAAGATTTTTAATTTGTGTTTTACTTAGAGGGAGAAGATCTTCGGTATCACTATATCCTTCTTTTTCTAAGAGCTTTGCTTGCTTATTATTTACACCAATTATTTCTATTAACTTCATTTTACTTGCTCCTAATTAAAAATAGTATAATTAGTAAATATTTAATTTTATTATTTATTAAGATTTTTTTTAATGTTTGAGTTCCTCTGATTTTTGAAAATGAATAGGAGTGACGTAATTACCCATAACTAAATAGAAAATACTATCCTTTATCTCATTTTCATCATACGCTAATGACATTTTCGATTCTTCCAGTAGAATTTTAAGAAAAAACTGATCTTTAGATTTATGCGAGATCTGCTTAGCTATTTGCCAGATTTCTTTTGTTATCTGGCTCATTCCTTTAGTCTTCGAAGAACTCAATTTATAAGGTAGGGTTAAACTATAGTGGAAAACCTCATCTAGAAGGTCATATACGCTTCTTCTATGTTCAACATCTGTAGTAAATATTGAAATATCCCCCTTATATTCTGAGTACAAATTTTCTATTTCATGTTCGTAATGCTTTTCAAATAAAATTGAAAACCAATTTAAACCTTCTCTCGTAAACAAAGTTGGTTTTTGATTAATAATTAGAGAAATCCATACCATTTTTCCAGCTCGACTGATTAAATAATTCCCTTTTAAAGTTGCTACCTCCATCTCTCCTTCAATTAAAGGCAAGTCGAGATCTTTAGTTTGGACAGAATTCCGAAACAATTCAATTAATTCTGGATCTCGCTCAATACACGGTGCAGCTGTGTAAAATATAATCCCTTTACTGTCCATGTGTGTAATAATGATATATTCAATTGATAAAGCCACTGGGAAATATTGTGAGATTTCTTATTCACCACACTGATTTCTACTGATTTAATTATTATGATCTTATTTATATTTATGCTAGAAGTAAAATTCTGAGCCAATAATGTTCATTCAAATCTGATTAAGTGTTTATTTAGAATTTAAATTTAAAATTATTTTATTGCATTAAGGTCATAAAATAGAGGAAATAAAAGATAGGACCCTAAAGTAAAAACGTGCAGGGAGTGGGATTCGAACCCACGAAGGCCTTTGCCACTGGATCTTAAGTCCAGCACCTTTAGTCTTGACCCATGCTAGTGCAAAAGTTCTGCCTTCTGTTGCTGATCAACTTGACCAGGCTCGGTAATCCCTGCAATTCTAATTCAAAGATTTTTACCCGATCAGCTTAAGCCTTAGTAATATTAGCGCCGGAAGTGAAATTGAAATCTTGATAGGAGTATTTATTTTTAATATCAATAAGGTTTTATAGGTAGTAAACAAAAATCTAATTTTTAATTTAAATTTTTCTTTGACTATAGATTTAAATACTAACAAGATATTAAAATATCAAAAAAAATATATACATTAATTTTCCTTTTATAAATTATTACAAAGATATTAAATTTTCATTCATCAAAAATATTAGAGGTTTAGCGTGTGCCTGTAGGAATACTTATAATTAAATGGGATAATGAAATCGGACCAATTAACGAGGGTTTTTATCCCGAGACTTTAAAAATAACAAATAACTTGCTTACACAAGTTTATAGTTCTCATCGATATCAATCTTTGAAACCGGGATTTGCTTCTATTTCTTTAAAAAATAATAAAGTAGTATCATTTTTTTCCGGAGTAGGCGAGGATTTTATCTCTGTAGAAAATTATGTAATTGCGTTATTACTCCGACGAGATGAAACACCTCATTTATATCGCGAGATATTGAAGAAAATCTCTGCTGAACTCCTGGATAAAATTCCTGATGGTAAATTTCAACAATATTTACCAGATCTTTATAAAGAACTAGCCAAAATCTAATCATTTAGAAACTTATTACTTTCTAAATAAATCTGCTAAAGTGCATAATCATTTTATATAGCTTCAATTAGACTTATTTATTAAACAAAAAAATAGTTAGAAAAATCTAAGCCTCATCAAACTTCTTAGTAGTTATCTTTCCAACATCATTCATTTCTAAAAGCCCCAATTTTTGTAATCGTTGTACATCCTTTTTTACAGTAACAATTGGAGCTCCTATTGCTGCTTTTAGATCATCAAGTGATATTGACCCTACTTGCTGCACTATGAAAAATCCTTTAAATATGGGATCTTCTTCCATTAATGGTTGGAGTATATCTAAATAAGTTATTTTATTAATATTTTCCTTCTTAAAATTTCTTAAATCTTCCATACTTGCCTCGAGACTTTTGTTCTTATCATGAGCCTCAACATATTTCTTATTATTCTCCTCTAACTTTTTTACCAAGTCATTATATCTCTCTTTCATATCTTTTGCTTCAGTAATATTTTCTTGAAAATCAAGTTTTTGGTTTAATAATTCAGAATCTAATTTGGAAATTTCTGCTTTTAATTTCTGTCTTTCTTCTGATTGCTGAATTTTTAAATCTTCGATTTCTTTTTTAGGTACTCCTCCCTTATGTTCTTCCAATTCTTCTTGGAGGGCTTTAGAAAAAGTGTCTAATTCTTTTACTTTATTTGTAAAAGTCTTCAAGGTTTCATTTTTTATAAGAATTTCTGAATTTTTCTGAGCCAATTCTGATTTTAATTTTCCCATAGTATCGAGAGTCGCATCCAATTTTATTTGCATAGGCCCCATTCGATTTGTAGTTAATTCTAATTCTTTTTGAGCTTGTATTAGCAATCCTTTCGTTTGCCCTAATTCAATCTCTCTTTCATTAATTTGCCCTCTCTGTGTACCTATAAGTTCTCTCAATTCTCGTATATCATCCGGTATATCCACCATTTTAGATATTTGCTGTTTTTGTTTGTCTAATAAGCCGGTTTGATCAGCAATAATTTTTTTTTGCTTCTTAGCTAATAATGTTAATTTTTCTACCTTTTCTTCTAAACGAGAGTTTACTCCCTCATTTGCTTCAATTTTATCCAGAACATTTTTTAAATCTTTAGGCATTGTTCATAAATCTCATTTTTTAAATACTAATTAAAAAATAATTTTAAGTTATAATTGATAAATATTTTTTTTATTTGTACTAAACTTATATCTAATAATGATAGAATTGATTTATATACTTATTTGAATAGAAAGAAATTTTAATAATTATACTTAGAAATAAAAATTTGAAAAAGGAGGTGGTTTCACTTTTCAGTAGTTTATTTTAACTCTAAAGAATTAAACATCTACATTCTATTATCCTATGAATTCTCAGAAGAAAATAAAAAAGTTTATCTAAATAACATTGATTTTTTCAAAAGTGAGAAGGATTTGCTAACCCATATTAAAGCAAATAAGCTTGAACTAAGAAAAGAAAAAGATTCGGCTGAGGAAATAATTATAACTTCACTAATAAACATTCTTAAGGGATATGTATCAGGAGAAAAAATAGAGTTATATGAAGAAATAAAAAATTTAAATGTTGACTTAGCTATTGATAAGAAATTTTCAACACAATTTTCCCTAGAAGTAATTAACTATTTAATCAACAATGTAAAATATAATCAACTTACTACATACTCTGAGATTGGAAAAAATATTAACTCAAAGGCCTTTAGGGCAATCGGAAACATAATGAGAAAAAACCCTTTACCCCTAATAATTCCATGTCATAGAGTATTAAGAAAAAACGGAGAAATTGGTGGATATATGGGAAAAATGGATAAAGAATGGCAGCAAAAACTCAAAATGGATTTATTAAAAATGGAAGGATTTAACAATTAAACTCAGGCTAAATCAATATTAAAACGAGATATAATATTTTTAAAATCCTGTTCTAAAATTAAAAACAGTTCCTACGGAACAATTAAAGGCTTTTATTATTGGATATTTAATTTGATTAATTTTTTGAGCGAATTTTTCCCCTGTACAATGCATTGGGAATATATATAAAGGATAATCGTAATCCTGAAAGGATCTAAGGTAACCTATTGTATTTCTGATCTTCTCTTCTGAAGCACTTACCATGTGAAAACCTCCGATAATATGACTTATAGGTTTATCTGATATATGTTTTACATAATCTAATGTGCTCATTAACCCAGAGTGACAACAGCCAGTTAATAGAACAATATGTTTCTCATATTCTAAAATCAAACATTTATCATCTAAGATCTTATCTACTTGTAATGTGCCATTTTGAAGGGAGAAGAAATTATCGAAATCTTCTTCAGGATACTTTCTTGGGATTTCTCCGGTTACAATTATCTTGAGGCCCTCAGTATTTAAAAGTTTAAATGAATTTTTAGCATAAAATACTTTACCATTCAATTCTTCAATTTTTTTATGATTAATCGGTTCTTGATTTACAATCTTTGAGGAAACTAGTAATTGAGAAATCTCTTCACGAGTCTTTCCCTCTAAATCGCTTTTTTTTACATCATTTGAACGCCTAAAGAATCTTTCATAATTTGCATCATTATGACAGATTATTTGAGTTTCATTGTTTATTCTCTCTAAAATAGGATAAAGCCCACCAGTATGGTCATAGTGCCAATGAGATAACACTATGTTATTCACCTCAGTTAAATCGTACCCTCTGAGATCTAAATTATGTAAAAAGGTTAGGTTTTCTCCCCCTGTATCAAATATAATTCGTTTTATAAGTTTGGCGCCCCATTTCTCATCAAGGTCTTCTAGATCATAAATATTAATCATATAACCAAGTCCGTGTTCTGCCAAAGATTTAGAGGCAAATGATTTGTTTAATTCCACAAAATCTAAACCCTCCTCTTTCTGAAGATTTTGAAAGGGAAGAACAACATTATTAGTCAAGAGAATAATTTCGGTGTGAATCATAATAGAAATCCTAACTTTATAAAAATAATATAATATAATTTAATTTCCTAATATTATTAAATTTAGATGATGATTGGAAATAAACCTAATATTACTAAGTTCCCTATAATAATTAAAGCAACAGCTATGATGAATTTTTTTCTAAACTTTTCCTTTAGTATTATAGCTGATAAAATTAATTGAACCATTGGCGTGTTAGCTGTTATGGTCGCAGTTAAAACTAACCCATTGAGTTCTATTGCCATATAAAATAATGAATCTGCTAATCCTAATGATATTGAACCTGCTATCCCGATTAAAGCGTAATACTTTAAATCCTTACGATTTTCCTTTTTAAATTTAAATCCAGAATAATACTCTTTTTGAAATATTCCAAGCACAGAGATAAATAACGTTGCAAAAATTATTCGCACAAAATTGGTTACAAAGACATCTCCAGCTATTATTCTGGCTTGATGAAATGCAACTATCGAAATTCCCCAGCAAAATGCAGCTCCAAGAGCTAAGATAACTCCTAAGAATATATCTTCTGAATTTTCATGATTCTTCTCTTTCTCTTTGCTAATATTCTCGTTTTTTTCCGCTTCTACATCTTTTTTGCTCAAGAAAAATACACTTACTAATATCAAGATTCCTCCAATTAATACGGACGTCGTTATCTCTTCACCAAAGAAGAAAAAAGCGAAGGGATATACAAAAATTAAAGAAAGTTGGGTAATTGGATATGCTCTTGAAGCATCTATTTTTCTTAAGGATGTAAAATACATCAGATCTCCTATTGTAACCGATAATCCGGAAATAATACATGCAATTATGTATTCATTACGTTCTCGAAGGCTAAAGGCTGTAAAGAAACCATAATGTCCAAAAAATAAGGAAAAAATAAATGTAGAAATTGAAACACAAACAAGTCTAAATAAAAGATTACCTTTTGGATCAGTTTTCCCAAGACAAAACTTATATACTAAGCTCGCTAAGGCCCATGTAATAATTGCATTGATAGTTAGAAGATAACCTAAAAGACTCATAAGAGTAGTAGTGAGTTACAAAAATTATTTCTTTCTATTTTGAAATAAAAATAAAAAAAAGTTTTAAAATAATACCAGAATTTAACTTTTATCTATTTTGATTTTTACATACTAATTTTTTTAGCACTGAAGTTAAAACCTTTTTAAATATTCCTTAATATTATATCTTATTAATCTTTAAGATTAATTTAAAAAAAAAAAAAACTAAAAATTAAGAGAAATAAAGGTAATAAAAATGGTTGATCAAGCAATATTAGATGAAGTTGCAAAATTGAGAGAAAATATGGGCGATGACCCAAAAGCTTTACTCACTATGCAAGAACTTATAAAGCAAGCTTCCGCTGAAATTGATGATTTAAAGGAAGAATTAGAAGACATTGACGTATTTATCGGACAAATGGTAATTTCTGATAAAGATTGGAAGATGTGGGTAAAGATCGGAGACGGTGCCTACGAATATGGTGAAGGTGCAGCCGAGGATGCCTCATTTACAATGACCTGCAATTGGGAAACTATGTCTGGAATGATGACTGGGGAAGTAGACGGAACTAGCGCCTACATGTCAGGAGATATGCAGATTGATGGCAACCTCCAAGACGTAATGGCTTACGGTGAGTATTCCTCATTCGCTGCAGAAACATTGCAGGAAATGGCTGATGAGAAAAAATAATTTTTTCATCACCTAGAAACTCCAAACATAATATATTTTTATTTTTTTATAAAACTTAAATTTACTATCTTTTTTTTTTAATTTATAGCCCAAGAAAATATCTTCTTTGTTAGTTTCCGATTAAAAAAAATTCATTTAATTTTGAAAAATTATTTGGTACAAAATTTAAAAATTAAGTAGAGAATATATATTAATGATCAAAAAGCCAAAAGATTAAGAGAAAATGAAAATTAATGAGAGCCAAAAGACGTTTAAAATCAATGAATATTTTGAATTAAGACTAATATATGATAAATCCATAATCTATGTAAAAGGGAAGAGGTTCCGACAATGCAAATACTTACTTGGAAAATGGTATGCTATCTATCGCATTAGAACAACAACCCTTCTCTACAGACGAAGAAGTAAATATTTTATTATTATTTTATACTTAGATCTATGATATATATTAAACTAAATGGTCGGAAGTTTTTCGCAAGATATGGCGGGCTTGATCTCCATAATAGAAACATTAAGTCGATTTCCCAGATTGAAGGCTTATTTGAACTTGATAAATTATACTCATTAAATCTTAGTAGTAATCATATTTCCCAAATCGAGAGTTTAAAAAGTTTAACAGGATTAAAGTATTTGGATCTTAGTTGTAATCAAATCAGTGATATTAGTGCCTTGCCTAATCTCAAAAAATTGGAAGGACTTTATTTGTGGAATAACCAAATCGCGGAGATGAGCACCTTAGAGAATCTAACAAACCTGGAAATTATTGACCTATATGGAAATCTGATAGATAAAATCTCTAGTTTAGAAAATCTGGTCAACCTAAATGATTTGAATCTCCGTGGTAATCAAATTAGTGAGATTAAAGGATTGACTGGATTAACTAATTTAAAAGATTTGAATCTCCGTGATAATCAAATTAGTGAGATTAAAGGATTGACTGGATTAACTAATTTGGAGTATTTGAATCTCCGTGATAATCAAATTAGTGAGATTAAAGGATTGACTGGATTAACTAATTTGGAATATTTGAATCTTAGCGCGAATAAAATCAAGCGAATAGAGGGCTTAGAACGATTGTCAAATTTAAAAGAGCTACACCTTGACTCTAATCAAATTAAGGAAATTGATGGGTCAGACAGACTAAAAAGAATTGAACCTCTACCTTCTCGATACGAACAGATCCTAAAGTCTAAGGATCTGAGCCACTTTCCTAGCTTAGAGTATTTCGGTATCCGCGGCAATCCAATCTTTCCTTAGAATGGATTGAAAAATTCTCAACTCTATTAAGACCAAATCCCTCGCCTTTCTACCGTGAAGATAAAATCGGAAAAATAGAGGGATTTTGACATCAGAGGTAATCCAATCTTTAGCTTCCAAAACAAGAGATAGAAATCTACAACTAAAGAATATTTGCTAATATTGTCAAAATTTAAACTGCAATAAAAAAGTTAAAAAAAAAAATATTAAGATTAATTATGTTTCTCTTTATTATTTGGGTATTTATTTTATCAATTATTTTTTTTCATCAGCCATTTCCTGCATAGTTTCAGCAGCGAACGATGCATATTCACCGTAGGCCATTACATCTTGAAGATTGCCATCAATTTGCATGTCTCCTGACATATAAGCGCTGGTTCCGTCAACTTCTCCCGTCATCATACCACTCATAGTTTCCCAATTGGCAGTCATCGTAAAAGAGGCATCCTCGGCTGCACCTTCACCATATTCGTAGACACCATCTCCCATCTTTACCCACATCTTCCAATCTTTATCGGAAATTACTATTTGTCCGATTAATTGGTCAATGTCTTCTAATTCTTCCTTTAAGTCGGGAATTTCAGCGGAAGCTTGCTTCATAAGTTCTTGCATCGTGAGTAAGGCCTTGGGGTCATCCCCCATATTTTCTCTCAGTTTTGTAACTTCATCAATTATTGCTTGATCAACCATTTTTTGTTCTTCCTTTTAATTTCTAATTTTTTTTTAATTAATATTGGTATAACATATTTCATTAATAATTGATTATTTAAAAAATATATTAGATTCAAAATTATTTTAATTGACATTATTTAGTTGATGGGTAATAACCTTTCTATTAAATCAGGAAAAGATTAATTATTAGTATTATAAACCACAAAATCCAGCATTTTTTCCTAGATATTATTTATCTCATTCAATTTTATTTATATTAAAATCTGGAATTTTTCACTAGTTTTTACTAATTTCTATACGTGTAACATATTAGGTGTCTGTTAAAAAGTGGGAAACAAAAAACAAATTAATCTCAATTTTTTTTTTCTATTTTATTTTTTTTTCTTCTTATAAATTCATTAAATCGTTTGGTCATAATTCCTTATTCATAGGATTGTAAAAATATTAATTTTCAAAAAGACTGATACAAATTATAAAATTAATTTGGTAAAAATATGTCGGACTATAATTTAAAAGATAAAATGCAGGAGTATGGTCCCTGGGAAGAGAAAGAATCAAAATGGTTATTATTTTCGGTAGGAAATCCTTATGAAGCTCATGGGTTGGCATTACCTAAAACTACTGATGACTTACATGCTAAAAGAGCTGCTTATGATCTAGAATTATATACTGGGCAAAAATACGTAGCACATATTCCATATACAACTGATAGATGTGGATCTGTAGCAAAAGATTGGGCCCCATTTTATATACCTTGGGAAGAATATTATGAAAAATCGATTGATTTTATGAAATACCACATAGAATTACTTCGAAATAGAGGTGAAGAAGTGTCGTATGCTATGCTTCTGGTAAGTCATGGAGGAAATGCACAAATTATGGAAAGGAAGTGTGAGAGAGAAATGGAAAAAGAATTGGATCTTAAGAAATTTATTTCTATAACCGCTCATGTTTCAGGTAAAAATGCAGGTAAAGTATTAAACGAGGTAAAAGAACTTTCAAGAAGTATTATTAGTAATGAAGGAGAAAGATATGGACGGAATACTCCTGAAGATTTAACAGATCTCTATACCAAAATTTTGCTCTCTACGGGACATGCCTCTCATACGGAACATAGTCTAATCGCGGCAATGGGATTATGTGATATGAAAAAAGTGGAAATCATGAATACGTTGTTAGAAAAGAATTTTGAATCAGCTTTAAAAAAATGGCCTGCCCTGGGAGGATTAGGTGGATATTTATTGGCAGGCGGTAAATATACTGAAGCCCTAGGAAGTGAAGACAATGATAAATATGGTCTTTGGAATTGCTTAAATGGGCTTAGAACATTCAATAATGGGAAATTAATTGTTGATCCGGAATTAGGCGCACTTGTACAGAGAGTGAGTTTAGAAACTAAAATCAAGCTCATTAATAAGTATCTTTAACTTATATCGCTCTAGGAAAAAAAGAATTTCCCCCTAAAATTTATATTAAATTAGAAGAAAATTATTAAATTATAAGATCTTAGTTGATATTATGAGAAAAGGAGATTTGTTAAAATCTATTGAATCTGAATTTTTGAAAGATTCTGATATAAAACTTGCTGATCTTCAAGATAACTCAAAGCCAATTGCTCCTACATTTAAGACCGGGACAACCACAGTTGGTTTAATCTGTAAAGATGCTGTAGTCTTGGGAACTGACAGAAGAGCGACGATGTCTTATTTCGTTGCTAGCAAAACTGCAGAAAAGGTCCATAAAATCCAAGACCATCTCTATATGACAATTGCTGGTTCTGTTGCAGACGCTCAATTTCTTGTTGATATCTTAAAAGCTGAAACATCTATATATCAACTAAAGAGAGAAAGATTAATATCAGTTAAAGTAGCCGGAAAGATGTTATCAAATTTACTTTATCAAAATAAAATGTTTCCATATCAAGTTGGGCTTATATTAGGAGGAGTGACCTCTTCTGAGGGCCCTATCTTATTAAATCTTGGAGCATATGGTTCAATATTACCAGATAAGTTTATTGCTGTTGGTAGCGGACAGAATTTCTCTTATGGTGTATTAGAAGCTAAGTATAAGGATGATCTTTCTATTGATGAAGGGAAAGAAATCATAAAAACAGCTGTAACTTCTTCTATTATACGGGACATGGCGAGTGGTAATGGAATCGATATTGTAATTATTAAGGAAAACGGTCCTGCGGATAGAGAATTTATTCCAATCTAATAAATCCTAAAACTATTCTTGCTTATTTATCCTTTAATAACTTTTACTTTTAAAAGAGAAGAAAGAGAAGACTTTTTTAATAATAGCATACGTTAATAAAAATAAATTAAATTATTAAATGTTAGAAGAATATACACATTTAATAACCTTTCTTTAGTAACTATGACCCACAAAATTTTAGTAGATTTATCTCATAATGAAAAAGTCGAAGAGTTTCCAGAATTTTCTTTAGGAGAAGACGATTATGATATTGAGTATATTGATAAAAATGATGAGTTTACTGATATCGATTTAGAAGATTATGAGATTCTATTTTTTGGAAATATACAGCATAGTAAAGATGGTAAAAAGGATAAATTTACACCAGACGAACTAAGAGATATAAAAAAATTCGTTGGAGACGGCGGTGGTTTATTACTAACATCTGGTGTTGGTGGAGATCAAGATATTGCTATGAAACAAGGATCAATTAGGGTATTATACAAATTGACAGGAGTACGCAGATTCTGGAATGGTAATGTATTAGAATCACACTCAAACTATTTAGTTAAAAAGAAAAATTTACGAATAACAGATTTATTCTCTCACCCTATAACAAAAGGCGTTACAGAGGTTGTTTTCCCACATTGCACATTTTTTGATTTAGCTGAAGAAGATGTTGAAGATATTATAATCACCTCAGAGAAAGCAGAATTTAAGTATTCTGATGAAAAAGTAGGCGATATTGGTCCCGTTCCTATAGGAGTTGTTAGTGATTTTTATAATGGACGATGTGTAACGCTAGGGTCCTCTGATTTTTTACTAGAAGATAGCGATTATGGTATAGACGCAGGAGATAATTTAAAATTCTTAGATCAAATTATTAAATGGTTAGCTTTTGAAATCTAAAAGTGTATTTAGTTTTTCTTATTATTTTCTCTTTTATTATAAATTAAGTCATATTATTGATTGAATTTTTAAATAAAGTGATACTTGTTTTATTCGTATTATTTTCAACATGATAGTGATTTTGAAATATAATAATAAATACTTAATATCATGGTCTATAGAATCCTTCGACCAGATTCTACATCAGTATGGAACAATAAAGAGATAGTTAAAAGATTTTCAAGATATAAAGGTATCATTGATGATGTAAAAATTGCTCGATATCTAATTGCTAAAAGTGTAGATTGTAATTATGATATTAATGATCCTTTAGAAAAGCTTGAAGAGATGTTAAAAAAAAAATCTTTAGAATTTAATGAATTGTTAAAACTGGAAACAGAGGAATTAAAATCTCGACAGATATATGAATCAAACTTCATTACTTTGGCAGAAACCATCGCAAACAAATATCTTGAAAATTGCATCTTTTGTGAAAGATGTTGTGAGGTCGATAGAACTAAAGGAGAAAAAGGAGTTTGTTTAATTCCTCAAAATTCATACGTTTCATCAGCATTTTTACATATGGGAGAAGAAGCCCCCCTTATTCCAAGTGGAACAATTTTTTTCCAAGGATGCAATTTTTTGTGTGTGTTTTGTCAAAATTATGATATATCCCAGACTTGGAAAAAAAGAAGAAAACTCGAAGATATTGCTCAAAAAGTAGATGTTAAGGATCTTGCAAAGATTGCTGAAAAAATTGTGGATAAAGGCGCGATAAATATCAATTATGTGGGTGGAGATCCAATTCCAAATCTTCACACTATTGTAGGGAGCCTAAATCATCAGACCTCGAATATAACTCAATTATGGAATTCCAATTTTTACTTGACTGATAAATCTTTATCCCTAATTATCGACTTGATGGACTTTTGGTTGCCTGATTTTAAATATGGAAATAATAAATGTGCTGAAAAATACTCTGGAATTAAAAATTATTTTGATATAATTGCTCGCAATCATAAGCGAATACATGATGAGGGAAGCGGTGAAATAATAATACGACATTTAGTAATGCCAAATCATGTTGAATGTTGCTCGAAACCTATCTTAGAATTTGTTGCTAAAGAGATTCCTAAGTGTGTGGTTAATATTATGGGGCAATTCAGGCCAGAATATAAAGCACATGATTATCCTAACATAAACCGAAGACCAAATAATGAAGAAATGCAGCAAGTCAAAAATTATGCAGATGAGTGGGGAATAATTTGGAAGCCCCTTTCATGAAGATTCAGTATGCATCTTCTCCATTTCATTTTGGTACGACCGAATGTAAATTGGTTCTTAAACAATCAATAGACTCTAAACACTGGGAAATAATAAAATATTTTATAATACCGAACGAGGATATCCGTGATCCAAAATTCGCGATAATTAATAATAAACTATTCTTGTATGCTTTAAAAAATGTAGATTTCGATCCTGAGCCCTATGATACGGTATGGGCTTCAAGTGTAAATGGTAAAGATTGGACTGAATTGAAGGAGATTACTGGATATAATGGATGGCTTTTTTGGCGTCCCAAAAGTATAGATGGGGTTACATGGTATGTGCCTGCTTATTGGTGGGAGCATGGAAAGTCAATTTTATTAAAATCTGTTGATGGAGTTCACTGGGAAGAAGTAAGTCAAATTTATGAAGGATTAAAAAATGATGAAACGGCTATTGAGTTTCTTCCTGATGGTCGGATGATATCAACAGCTCGACTAGAGGGAACAGGGAATATTTTCGGTGATGAGACAGGATGCACACTAATCTCTGTAGCAGAAAATCCATACAAACGCTGGAAAAATAATAAAAGTTACATCACAAGATTAGACGGACCTGTTTTGTTCTCATACAATAAAAAAATATATGCTATTGGACGATATCAGCCTAAAGTAGGATTTTTAACTAAACATGGTTCTATTTTAAGTAGAAAACGTACATCAGTTTATTTAGTGGAAGAGAATAGGTTATATTGGCTAAGTGATTTGCCAAGTGCAGGTGACACCTCTTATGGAGGTGTTGTTTTAAAAGACGATTATCTTTATGTTTGTTATTACTCAAATAATATCAAGAAAGATTATCCATGGCTTCTCGGAATGATATCTTCAAGTGATATTCTAATGGCTAAAATAAAATTATCTGATTTAGAAAAAATTACTCCTTAGTGAATATATCAATATTTTTCGTCGTTAGATTCTAATGTTTTTTACACTCTTCTGATACTAAAATTTTTTAATTTCTAATAGAAAAATCTAAAAGTAATCATCTATTTTAAAATTTAACTAGATAGCATTAATATCACTTAATTTGTAAATTAAATCGGAATTGAAAATTATTGAGCCTTAAATTAGAAGATGTTAAGGGCCTAGGTAAAAAGATTGAAACACTTAAAGAAGCGGGAATTGACACAGTTGAGAAACTAGCGAGTGCTAACGTTGAAGATTTATTAGAACTTAAAGGTATTGGTGAAGCCTCCGCAACTAAATATATTAATAACGCAAAGGATTTAGTAGAAGGTAAAGCTACCGAAAAAGTGACAGAGGTTGGAGAAACTGATGCTTCAGCAGAGGATGAAGAAGATAAAGAAGAAGCAAAGAAAATTCAAGAAGAACTTAAGAAGTTAGAAGAAAAGAAGAAAAGCTTGGAAGGCAAACAGGTCGAAGAGGGAAGTTTTGTATTAATAAATATTACAGCGAAGACCCAAAAGGGAAAAATTTTCCAGGTTTCTTCAGTAGACGATGCAAAAAAAGCAGGATTATATGATGATCAAAAAGAAAAACAAGGATACTTTGCTCCCGAATTTGTTATTGTTGGAAAGACAGGCTTTCTAAATGAAGGATTAACTGAATTCATTAAAGGAATGAATTATTTCGAGAAAAAATCTGTAAGAATTCCTCCTACAAAAGCTTTTGGAAAACGAGAGCCTCAAAAAATAGAAAGAATTTCTATTGGGAAATTCAGAAAATTAAATGAAGGGAAAAATCCGGAAATTGGACAAGATTTCACTAAAAAAGATGGTCAAAGAGGTCTCGTTTCAAATATTATGCAAGGGAGAGTAATTGTTGATTATAATCACCCTTTAGCAGGACAGAGTGTTGACTATAACTTGGAGGTCATTGATAAAATTGAGTCTTTTAATGATAAAATCGAATATTTCATGCTTAATAAGGGAATTCCAAAAGACAGTATATCTGATTTTAAGTTAAACTACAATAAGGACGATAAATCCTTAGAATTCACTGTTCCAAAAATGTTTTTATTTCAAAACCTTACCTATGTAAAATTTGGTCTAGCTATGGATTTACAAACACATTTAGCTGATGAAATAAACGATGTACGTTTCATTGAAACATTTGAAAAAACGCCCGTTCCAGAACCCACTTCTGAATCAGTTATGAAAAAGATCGAGGAATTCAATAAACAAAAAGAAGCTGAGCAACCTGATGAAGAAGGGAAAGAAGCTTCAGAAGAAGAAAAATAAAATTCAACAAAATTTTTAACTCATATTTTCATTTTTAAGAATAAATCTTGCTTAATTATTTTAGAATATATTGTTATTTTATAGAATAATTTTGACTAAATAAATTAGTAATTCCTAGCAAGCCATACATGTCATCCCAAGTACATTTTGAAAATAAATTACCAATGCAGCGGCGTAAAAAGGCGCTAATTGGCTTATCTGTTATAGCCCTTATCTCAGTTGCGACTATAACTATATTTTTTCTGTTACCCGTACCTATCAAAGAAGAAAAAGATTCATCGGATGATCACCCCGACTTTCCTACTATATATCTTAGATGTAATGATGAACTTGATAATGAAAACTACTCCAATTGTGTATTTGAGTTGGATAGTAGCGAGTCTTCAGAAAGAATTGATTCATTAAACGCCCAAATTAAAATTCGAGGTGAAACTAGCGCAACATATCCCAAAAAAGGATATCGTTTACAATTATCAAAAGGAGAATCTTTACTAGGAATGAGGGATGATGATGATTGGCAGTTATTTGCTAGTTACTATGATTACACTCGATTAAAAGTTAAATTATCATTTAATCTATGGCGAAATCTCTTATCTGAAAATAATCCAACTGCGATTTTACCACGTTCAAGATATGTATTGCTCTACTTTAATGGTAACTTTCAAGGTCTTTATTTACTTGCTGAAAAAAATGACCGAAAATTGTTTGGGTTAAATGATATACTTCAAAAT
>SDBT01006972.1_pt1 | contig 18666 bp, 17 predicted proteins | sample 2277101 | NCBI WGS metagenome assembly SDBT01 (sample SAMN10404973, study PRJNA504765) | marine sediment metagenome | isolation source: marine sediment core GS10_PC15, 103 cmbsf | place: Arctic Ocean: Southern Knipovich Ridge | collected 2010
GTGGGCGTTTTTTGCTGAAAGCACTATGGGAGCATTACACTCCATTGTTAATCGTGGTGATTTAATTCGGAAAGTTAACTTCCCGAAAATTATCATAACGCTCGCTGCGGCTCTAACGGCACTCTTAACGTTTATCTTAAACCTAGTAGTGATCGTAGTTTTTATGATAATTTCCAAAATAGGCTTCTCACCCATTAATCTTATGTTTATTTTTCTTGTTTTTGAACTTTTCATTTTCATACTGGGACTATCATTTATACTTTCTGCTCTGTTTGTTAAATTTCGGGACTTCAACCATATCTGGGAGGTTTCGTTGCAAGTACTTTTTTACGGCACACCGATAATTTATCCAATTGCGTTTATTCCAGAGGGAGTCGAGAAGCTAATCATGCTTAATCCATTAGCCCAAATTTTCCAAGACGCACGGTGGATTTTGGTTTCTACTGACGTGGAGACAAGTTGGCAGGTTCTTGGATGGCCTCTTAATTTGCTGCCACCCGCAATAGTATTGGGCTTATTCATTTTCGGTTTGATTTTATTTCAAAAGTCTGCTAAGAATTTCGCTGAAGAATTATGAAAAAAGACATCGCAATCAGTATAAATAAATTATCAAAAGATTTTAAACTCCCTAGCGAAAAACATTCAACGGTGAAACAAAGATTTGTGAATTTTTTCAGAACCTCGGGATCTGAGAAATTAAAGGCCTTGGATAAGATCTCCTTTGAGATAAAAAAGGGAGAATTTTTTGGGATAATTGGGGCAAACGGTTCTGGTAAATCTACTCTGCTTAAGATACTAGCACAAATTTATTTACCTACCGCAGGCAGTGTTGAAATAAAGGGGAAAGTGTCCCCATTTATTGAACTGGGTGTAGGGTTTAATCCGGAGCTTACGGCGAGGGAAAATGTGTTTTTGAACGGAGCAATTTTAGGATTGAGTAAAGAAGAAACAGAGGGTAAGTTCGACGAGATTATTAGTTTTGCAGAACTTGAGCAGTTTGTAGATCAAAAATTAAAGAATTTCTCTTCTGGTATGCAGGTTCGTCTTGCATTTTCAATTGCCATACAAGCCCACGCTGAAATCCTTTTAGTTGATGAAGTTTTGGCTGTGGGAGATGCTGATTTTCAACAGAAATGCTTTGGTATTTTTCGGAGGTTGAAAAGAGAAGGAAAGACTATTGTATTTGTGAGCCATGCGTTGGATGCAATAGGCGAGTTTTGTGATAGAGTAGCCCTTCTAAGTAGGGGAAAAGTGGTTTCTTTAGGGAAACCAAGAAATGTAGTTAATGATTATTTATCATTAGTTACCGAGAAAGAAGCAGAAGCTTTAAAAGCTCTGGATTCTAAAAAAGGTAAAGAAGAGCGTTGGGGGGACAGAAAGGTCGAAATCGTCGATGCTTGGTTGGAAATTGATGGGGGGAATAAAAGCTTAGTAGTCAAAGAAGGATCCTTCCGTATTGTTGTTAAATACAAGTTTTTTGAAGGTGTAGTAGAACCAATTTTCGGTGTTATACTTAGGGATTCTAGAAATCGCGATGTCCTTGTTACTAATACTAAGGGGGAAAAAGTTAAGACAGGGAGTTTTAAAAAAGGACAAATGGCAAAGGCGGTTTTTGAGATTAATAATGTTTTTGTAAATGGTGAGTACACCATTTCGCCAGCTGTAGCAGATCAACGTGCTCATCATTACTATGATTGGAGAAACGATTTTAAACGATTTATTATTCGGAGGGAGCGTTCTACCGGAGGTATTATTCAGATGCCCATTGCTATAAATATTGGGAGGGCGTCATGAAAGATACTGGCGAGCGAATGATCGAGGAATATCACAAGGGTAGACCTATGTGGAGTGCGCATTACAGTAGATATTTCTTAGCCAGTCAGTTTGTCAAGAACAAGATCGTTTTAGATGGTTCTTGTGGGAGTGGCTATGGATCGTATCTTCTCGCCAGGAACGGTAAAGCTAAATTTGTTTACGGTATAGATATATCAAAGGAGGCCGTAACGTATGCCGAAAAGCACTTTAAGAGGGGTAATATAAAGTTCCTAGAAGAAAATTTAGAGAACACATCTCTGCTTACAGATAGTATAGATGTCTATGTTTCGTTTGAAACGATAGAACATATCAAGAATTATAAAAATTTTTTGTTGGATATAAAAAGGGTTTTAAAGAGGAACGGACTATTAGTGTTGTCCACACCGAATTCTAAAGCCTACCTAAAGGGCAATCCTTTCCATCATAAAGAATTTAATGCTGATGAGCTTGCTAAGCTCTTAGGCAGCCATTTCAAAAACACCGAAATTCTTTATCAGGATAACTGGGTTTCCAGTTCAATATTTAATAAAAAAAGACTATCAATTGCTGGTTTGCAATCCTTAGAAACATTATTAATAAACAAAATAAGAAGTAAAAATCCTGAGGAATCGAGGTATTTTGTTGTATGTGCATCGGATAGAATGTTGGGAGAAATAAAAGAGTTTTCAGTTTTGTTTCCATTTCCCCCAGCATTATATGATTGTTATGTTAATCAGGAGATCTTATCAGCAAAAAAAGCTGAGGTTGATAGACTAAAAGATTTGATTAATGAGAAGCATACAGAGCTGAGGTCCATTTATAATTCAAGATCGTGGAAATTAGTGTCGCAGCTTAGAAGAATAAAAAGAACCATCACAAGTGGGAGCAAACATAAAAAAGATGATATTGAAAGAAGATAAAATTGGTAAGGTTCCTTTTATTGTTCAGAACCAACTAGAAAAAAATGTAGACTATACAGATTCTTCCGAAGAAGAGTTATTAGAGATATATTCTAGTAAAGGACCAGGAAAAAAAGTAAAAGAAGTTCTATCAGATAATCCATCATGGCCGCTTTTATACCATTTATCACCAGCCAGGGAAAACCTTCTTAACTGGTATGAATTTCCTCATAAAGCTACTCTGCTTGAGGTAGGAGCTGGTTGTGGTGCTTTGACTGGTTTATTTTGCAGTTCTTTAAAGGCTGTTACAGCTTTAGAACTAACTGAGAAGAGAGCTCGGGTGATAGCCTGTAGGTACAGTAACCTAGAAAATCTTGAGGTGGTTGTTGGTAATATTGAATATTATCGTCCAAGACAAAAATACGACTTTGTTACATGCGTTGGGGTGTTGGAATATGCAGGTTTATATATAAAAGGAGAAGAACCGGATTTGTTACTTCTGAAGTCATTAAAAAATATTTTGAAACCGAACGGGGTATTGATCCTGGCTATAGAAAATAAATTAGGTTTAAAATATTGGGCGGGTTGTCCTGAAGATCATACAGGCGGAGGATTCGATTCGATACAAGGGTATCCGAAAAAAACTGGGATAAAGACTTTTGGTAGAATTGAACTAAGAAACTTGTTAAACAAAGCCGGTTTTAATAAACAAGACTGGTATTTTCCTATTCCAGATTATAAGTTACCCTTGGAGGTTTATTCCGAAAAGTTTTTACCCGGACAAAAAAAATCCTTGTCGTTTACTTTTCACCAAAGTCCTATTCATGGGGTTCCAAGACGCTACCTTTTTTCCGAATCTTTAGTCATGGGCTCAATAATAAAAAATAATTTATTCCCAGATTTTTCAAATTCCTTCCTAGTTTTTTCTACACGACAATGATTATCTACGCAAAAAACTCAAACTATCGTAAAGAAAAGTATAGACTGACGACCACCATTGAAAAAAAGACAAACGGGTTGTTAGTACGTAAAAAAATTAACCAAAATGTAGCGAAGGATCATTTATTTTCAATCGTTGAAAAGTATGAGAAGATCAAACCTTATTTCAAGGAAATACAAGTAGTAGAGCCATATTTAGCAGACAACACATTAATATTCCCATACATCGAAGGTGATAATCTATTAGGTGAATTTATACGGCATTACTTAAATGATGATGAAGATAGTGCAATAGGGGTTTTATATGAATTTAAGAAGTTAATCGATAATCTAGCAAGTGTGGATTACGATGTTGGTACAAATGAAGAATTTGTTAAAGTGTTTGGTAAATCATCTACTGGTAAAGAAAAGTGCGTCAAAATTGGATGTCTAGATTTAAATCTTGATAACTTTATTAGAAAGTCTGGGAAAATCTATTTAATAGATTACGAGTGGGTTTTTGATACACCTTTGCCAAAAGATTTTTTGTACTTTAGAACATTATTAGCTAGTTATGCGGCAATTAAAGAGCTTTTAGAAAATAGGTTTTCTGATAACTATAGTATTGTTCATATATGGCCTGGAGTACTAATACCCAAAAAAATATACGATAAAGAATTGCCATCATTTTCAAGACTAAAAAAGTTTTATGCGTATGAAACAAACTTTCAGTCTTATGTCAATGAATTTGGAGACTCTAAACCTGTTAAGTTCTATAAACCGAAGGTTTTAACCGAGAGTACTGCAAGTAATGTGTTCAACTATACAAATCACCTTGAAAATACAATAAAAAACTTGCAGGATGTTGTAAAAATAAGAGATGAGGAGATACAAAATATTTATAATTCAAAAGCCTGGAAAACTGCAATGAAGCTTAAGAAAATTAAAAGAGTTCTTGTACCAAATAAAAGTGGACAATAAATTAATTACGGTAATTATCGTGACCTTTAACTCTGAGGCCACGATTAATCAGTGCATTAAAAGTTTTATTGAACAAGTTAAAAACATTGAAGTAACTGTTGTTGATAATGGTTCGTCAGATGACACCTCTAAGATTATAAGACAGAAATTTCCTCATGTAGAACTTATTCAAAACGAGGAAAATCTTGGTTTTGCCAAGGCAAACAACCAAGTTCTTCGCCAATCTAGAGGAGAATTTGTTCTTTTATTGAATCCAGATACAGAAGTTGTTGGTGATGCTTTAAACAAAATGGTTTCTTATCTTGAAAAAAGTAAGAACGCGGGAATACTAGGTCCGAAACTTCTTAACGCGGACGGCAGCTTGCAAAAAGAACTCTCTTCTTTTCCCAGTCTTCTTAGTATGATTTTGATTCTTCTAAAACTTCATCGGATAAAACCATTTTCCTATCTTGTATATCCAAAATATAACTACGAGAAAATCCAAGAGGTAGAGCATTTGATGGGGTCAGCTTTGTTGGTTCGAAAAGAAGTCTTCAAAAAAATTGGTCTTTTTGATGAGAATTTTTTCCTGTGGTTTGAAGAAACAGATTTAGAGAAAAGAGCAAAGGAAGCTGGTTTTAAAGTTATTTACTACCCAGGAGCAGAAGTGTTGCATTTAGTAGGGCATTCGACAAAGCAAATAAATCCCATTAAACGTCAATCTATTTGGAATAAGAGTTTGGTTGCCTATTTTAGTAAGCACAAATCGAAAATGAAGTTAATAGTCCTAATTCCGTTTCTCTTGTTTAGTTACGTACTTGTTGCTATGTTGTTTTTAAAACAGAAATTAGTAAGAAAATGAAAATTGCTATTGACGCTAGATTTTTTGGTCCAGAGGGTACTGGTATCGGTAAGTACACCGAAAAATTGATTGAAAATCTTCAAAAACTGGATAGGAAAAATGAGTATCACATTATTTTACGAAAAAATAATTGGAATTTGTTTAATCCAAAGGTGGATAATTTTAGGAAGGTTTTGGCCGATGCTCGTTGGTACAGTCTAAAAGAACAGGTATTACTGCCGGCAGTTCTTACAAGGCTCAAGCCGGACTTAGTTCATTTTCCCCACTTCAATATTCCGCTTTTGTACCCTGGAAGATTTGTAGTCACGATTCACGATGTTACAATAAGTGAATTCAAAAGCACCTCCTCATCCAAACTCGCCCCGCCAATTTATTTTCTAAAACATGTTGCATATAAGGCAACGATTAATCAGGCGGTGAAAAGAGCTAAAAAAATTTTCGTACCCTCAAACTTTACTAAGAAAAAAATATGCAAAGCCTTCTCGTTACCCGCAGAAAAAGTTGTTGCTACTTATGAAGCAGCTGACGAAGTATTTGTTCAAGGCAAGGATAAGAAAGTATCTCCTGGGAGGAAAAAAGAGCTTTTAGCTAAGTATGGAATAAAAGAGCCGTTTATTATTTACGTCGGTAGGGCAGCGCCGCATAAAAATGTACGGGTTATTTTAGAGGCGCTGGGTCTTTTGAAAAGGAAAATTAACTTTGTGCACGCTGTAGCCATAGATACCTTTGTCGAAAGACTAAAGAAGCAGGCAAAAGAACTAGGTGTAGATAATAAGTATATTGCTGCTGGTTACGTTTTTAACGAAGACCTGGTGGAACTTCTAAAACTAGCTGAGTGCTTTGTCTTCCCGTCGCTTTCCGAGGGCTTCGGTTTACCAGGACTTGAGGCTATGGCAGTAGGCTGCCCCGTGGTATGCTCGTCCATTCCTGTGCTCAAGGAAGTTTACGGGGATGCGGCTGCCTATTTCGATCCGAAGAACCCCAAGGACGTAGCACGAAGTATAGAGTCCGTAGTTGAAAGCAACGATGTGAAACAAAATCTCAGGGAGAAAGGTTTTAAACAAGTGAAAAAATACTCTTGGGAAAAACTGGCAAAAGAGACGCTCAAAGGCTATGAGCAGTTTGCTTAAGCCTGTATTCTGTAGTAGACTTTGTCGAAAGCAGCCAACCTAGACGGTTGCTTTTTAATTTGACTATGGAAAAGGAAATCTCGGTACTATTTGTAACAACCAATCTAAATTACAACGGCGCCAAAAAATACATCGTCGAGGTGGTTAATGAGTTGGCGAACCGAAATATAAAAGTTGGAATTTTGTTTGATTCAGGCCCACTTGCAAAGAAATTGGATCCCAAGGTTAATAAATACCATGTTAGGCTTCGGGGTCTTGGGTTGGATTCGGTTAGTCGGTTGAAACTCGCAGTCAAAGCAGCCTTAATTACTAGGAGAGAAGGCTACAAGATTATTCACGCTGAAAGCGCCAACAGCGTTATATCCCAGAGGTTCCTAAGGTTGTTCCACAAGGCAAAAGTTGTCGAAACGATTCATCATGTGTGGGGAAACGATGCGCAGCGGGCCCAAGCCACCAAAAAAATTAAACAAAGAGCTGATAAGCTGATTACAATTTCCCCGGCGGTATTTAAAATTCTTGCCGAGTTTGGTTTGAAGAAGGAAAATATTGAAATTATTCGAAACGGGATAAATACTAAAGAATTTGCCCGCGTTAATAAGGAAGAGGTAGAAAATCTTCGGAAATCGTTGGGTTTCGGTAAGAGGGACCCAGTCCTGGTTTCTGTTTCAAGGGTAAGTAAAGCTAAGAATTTTGAAGCTCTTGTAAATTGGATTTCCTTTATTCTGGCAGATTTTCCAAATACGAGGTTGGTAATTGTAGGTGATAGCGGTATCGGGAGCCGCACACATTTAGATAGGCTTATTAAAAAAATTAAGAGCATAGAACTTTCGAGGCATATTGTTTGCGTAGGGGGCAAAACGCATATTAAAAATTATTTAGGTTTGGCACGAATATTTACTCTGCCAACGGGGGCTGCGGGTCTTTCGGTTTTGGAAGCGATGGCGGTTGGTTTGCCCGTTGTGGCTGGTAAAGTAAAAATTGTCGCAAACCCAGATGTGGTAGTTGATAAAAGTACCGGGCTTACCTTTGAAAAGGGAAACTGGAGGCAGTGGGCGGAAGGCATCAAATATCTTTTAAACCGTCCTGACAAGGCAAAAAAATTCGGAGAAGCCGGCAAAAAAAGGGTAAACGCCTTCTTCACCGTTGAGGGGCACGCGGCCAGTTTGGAAAAGATTTATCTAAATCTTGTCAAGACTTGAAAAAGCCTACTTATTTAGGTATAATTCCCTTGATTTTAATTTCTGCCATTCTTGAAGGATTCCATGAAAGAAAAACGATTAAGTATTTTGCTACTTACGAACCAATTAATTTACGGGGGCGCTGAGCGCTACACAGTTAGCGTGGCAAACGAATTGGTGAAAAGAGGTAGTAAGGTAGCTGTTATTTCACGCGGCGGTCCGATGCGTAAGCTTTTAAACAGAAAAGTTAGTTATTATTTTGCACCGGTGAAAAGAACGGACGTTATTGGTAGGTTACGAACGATTCTGACTATTGTCTATGTTTGTTGGAAAGAAAAAGTCCAGCTTATTCACACCCAGTCTACAAGTGGGGCCTTTGCTGCAAGAATTGCAAAATTTTTCACTCGGACCCCAATTATTAAAACGGCTCACGGATATCCCGAAGGTAAGTTTCCTTCAGTGGCTCGTACATTGAACTTCACTACCGACAAAGTAGTTATGATCTCTTCTTGGCTTTCTCGACGCTTGGTAAGTTTTGGGTTGAGGAAGGAAAAAGCAAAGACAATACTCAACGGTATAGATGTAGACAGGTTTACGAATGTGACAGTGGATAAAGAAAAGCTAAGAAGGAAGCTTGGTTTGACCGATAAAGATAAGGTGCTGGTTTCGGTTTCCCGAGTAGCACCTGAAAAACAATTTGAGCAGCTTATATATTGGTTTCCATTTGTATTGGCAAAAATCCCACAGGCAAAACTTCTAATTGTAGGTAATGGAGGCGCTGATGGAGAAGGCTACCGTGACAGGCTTATTGAACATACGGAACGGGTTGGTTTAGAAAAGTCGGTAATTTTTATAAACGGAACTGATAAGGTTCAAGATATTTTGAGTATCGCTGATGTTTTCTGCACACCGTCGGTAGGGAAGGGTTTTGCTGTACTTGAGGCAATGGCAGCTGGTTTACCAGTTGTGGCAAGAAAACCAAGAGGTATGGTAGATACAGTGCAGGACGGGGTGAATGGCTTTTTGTTTTCTAGCTGCGACTGGAGAACTATGGCCGAGAAGCTAGTTTTGCTTTTGGAAAATAAGAGATTAGCTATGGAACTGGGGAGACAAGGAAAAATTCTGGCCCAATCTTCTTTTACACTAGAGAAAATGATGGACAGCTTGGAAGAAACTTACGGTAAGTTGACCAACAAATCACTATCGGAAGCAGAACTGCTAGTGCCGAAAAAACTCTTACCTGTTTCTGATTCACCTCAGCTAGAAGCTAGGCCTTAGTGAGCGAAAATATTTTAGCTGTCTACGATAAAGTTGCTCCCGACATCTCCACTGTTTACGACCAACAGACTCACATCATAGGTATAAAAAATTTCATTAAGCTTCTTCCGCCAAAAGCTAAAATCTTGGATTTAGGTTGTGGCCCAGGAAAAGATGTTTTTCTGTTTAGTAAGTCTGGATACGAAGCAGTTGGAATTGATGGTTCCAAAGGGATGGTTGGGCAGGCAATAAAAAGATTTCCAAAGAAAACATTTATTGTCATGGACGTGCGGGACTTGAAATTTCCAGATGAAACCTTTGACGCTGTTTGGAGCTGGTCAACTCTTACTCATTTAAGAAAAGCTGATAAGGCTATTGCATTAAGAGAAGTTTGTCGCGTGTTAAAAAAAGGCGGTTTGTTTACTCAAATGGTTTGGAAGGGAAGAGGTGAGTTTATTAATAAACATGTATACCCTAGGCCCCACTTTCTGTTGCCCGGATCTTCTTGGAGAAAATTGTACGTTGAATCGGGCTTCACCAACTTTATTGTTAAGAACGTGAAAGGATTAAAGAGAGATTTTATTCGCCTTACTGCGAAAAAGATTTAACCGTTTCTTTTATCAACATGATGGTGAATATGCAGCTGAAGCAGTAAGGGAAGTTCGGCCTGGTTCTACCGTCTAAACTTCCGACTTTCCTCGGTTTAGCTGTACCCATATATGGTCCGCCAGTTAAACGTGATCTCATCTTTCAAATCTGAGCCGTTGTCGTAGTGCAGCTTTTCAGGATTAATTAAAAGTAGACTTAGGTCACTCTTAGCCTTATTGTAGTGGTAGTTTTGAGCTCCCCGTTGAATATTAGATCTGTCGTGTTTTAATCTTCTTATAGCCTGCTCCCGTGATCTCATTGGGTAGTGCCTTAATTTAAAAAACGCCGGGAATCTTTCTCCTGATAAGGGATTGTGATTAAACTCACGAATATTAGTAACACATGCTCTCCATGACCTTATTCTGGGAGCACAATCAGGGAATAGGCAATAATGTTTGACTCTCTCAACTGGAGATTTAATGCTAGAATCATCATCACGAGTAAACCAAAAGTTGTAGTTATTAAACTGTATCCAATTATACTTTGAGTTGTATGCTTGGGTGATGTGTTCATAATATGTCCTGTCTCTTTTGGGGCCTTCTAATATTTCATCGTCATCTGGCCAGGAAATCCAATCGAATTTACCGATATAGTTATTAATCAGGTTCTTTGACATTGCTGGGTAGAGTTTATAGAAATCGAAACTTCTAGGGACGAATTTACTCTCAAGTAGATTAGATTTATACTTCCTTAAGATTTCGGCCGTCTCATCTTTAGAACCATGGTCCCATACTACGATCTCGTGATTGTTGTTTAGAAAATGCTTGATGAGATCTTCAAGTATGTCCCCGTCGTTGTAGCAGAGGAGTACTCCCAAGGCGCGCGGCTTTTTTTGTCTTAGCCTTTTTATTATACTCATGTCCAAAAAATTATTCCAAATCCCATGTTAAAGCATTTGGCAATTGGGAATCAAGAAACAATTTGACGTTGTTTGGAGTTGGTCAATCCTGACGTATCTGAATAAAACTGATAAGGCTGGTGCATTGAGAGAAGTGTGCCGCATGTTAAAAAGGGACGATTTGTTTACCCAAATGGTTTGGAAGGGAAGAGGTGAATTTATTAATAAACATGTATACCCTAGGCCCCACTTTCTGTTGCCCGGACCTTCTTGGAGAAAATTGTACGTTGAATCAGGCTTCACCAACTTTATTGTTAAGAACGTGAAAGGATTAAAGAGAGATTTTATTCGCCTTACTGCGAAAAAGCCTTAATTTTTAACAAACCCTGTATAATCTTGTCTATCTAAAGCCCCCCCCTCTTTATCAGTCCGGGAGTGTTCCAAGCCAAATCCGTTTGGTTCGCCAGATTCAGAAGTTAATTAACGGTAACTCTTAAAGAACTCAATTCGGATTTTAGCTGGTTAGGGGTTTTGTAGTGGATGGCGTGTATACCTAATTTTGCTGCCGCTCTTACATATTCTACCTTATCATCTATAAATACGGTTTCTTGGGGTTTAATACTGAATTCTTCTAGAATTGTTTCGTATGCCTGTGGGTCAGGCTTGCATAAACCCATTTTGGTTGAGACGAATACTTTTTCAAAATGGTCATACAAACCAAGCGACTTTGCGTGTTCAACTATTTCAACCTCGGCATTTGTTAAAGCAACTACAGAGTATTTCTTTCTTAAGGTTCTAACGAGTGATACTAGTTTTTTATTCTGCTCCTTAACAATTTCTCGATATATCTCAATGTGCTTATCCAGCACATTTTTAGGAGTAAACTTTTTTTCTCCCAATACATTAACTACCTCTGAATAAAGTTCTAAAAGCGTCCGCTTCCCACAACAGAGCTGTGTTTTATATTTAGCTGTAATACCTTGTAATTTACCGATATCTATTCCCAAGTACTCTGCAATTCTGTTATCTAATTTTTCTATGTCTCTGGAGGTTATCACGCCACCCAAGTCAAAAATAATTAATTTTATCATCGGTTGCATTAATTGTATCAACTTCTAAGATTCTAATAAACTCTGGTAGTTATATATTGACTTTTCCAACAAAACACCTAAAATACTTTCTGCGTGGAAACAGTGGTTGTGTCCCCAAGGCCGTGCTCCCGCCTCGCTATGCCGAGAGGTTTTGGGGAGAATTGGGCTGTAGCACTTCCACTGGTTCTGATGAGGCGTTCAATCAGGGAGCGGCCGATGGGTTGTACCGAACGATGGCGAGCCGACATCCTGACGCAAGGCTCGCAGGATGTCCACTCAAGGAGTGAGCCTCAGGAATACCACGCGCGAGGGGAGGCGGCGGACTGGCTCTGGACCGGCACTAGTCCTTCGTCTTCCCTCTTTCTTTTACCTCCTATTCCAATAAACTTTAGGTAATTAGATTTATGCCTATATTTAGCCTCGAAGTAAGGAAGTGCGGTTAGGAATTGATATTGCTTCAAGTTCTCCAGTAGGGTGTTCCAAGCCAAATTTGTGTGGTTCTGCCTTTCGTTTGCAGAGCTTGTTAGTCCATTACACTATCGGTGATCTCCTTAAAGTTCGTGTAGCGTCCGATACCGTCTGAACCATCGGTGTCATAGTAAATACGATCTTCCAATATCTCATACCCAGCGTCAAAGCAGCTGTTAAATATAACTCTGAATGTGTTGACGTTGGATTTTATACTTTTCAATTCCGACCCTTGGCAGTAGCTGGGGAGATGAACGGCGAAAAAGTTTCGGCTTCTTTCTTTAAGTACAATCGGTCGCTTGTCTGCTAACTTTACTGCTTCTGTAGCACTAGATAAAGTGCCATGGTCAGATTGAATAATAATAACTGAGTCAGGGTCATCAGCAAGGATACTGTTAACTATCTGAGTGATACGCCGATTGACATACTTTAACTGTGCTACGTATTTTTGCTTATCTAACCAGTAGGCGTCGGACGAAAGACTTAAATTGGTCTCACTAACATCTTCGCCATTTTCACCGAAAATGTAGGGCGGATGTGGAGGGAATAGATGGGTGAATACGAACTTAGGGCTTCGTAAACTGCCACGGCCATCAATGTTGGACATAACACATTCGGCGTCGGAACTTAGGTTTTTCCTCGTTTGTTCATCGAATAATTTAAATGGCAACAAAGCGGTAGTATTGATCAAATCGTTCATAAACTCGTTTGTCCGTCCACATTTGATATTAAGATCTGCTGAAGGATTTACTTGGGTGCTATACAAGTTCGAATTATGTACCCAGCTATAACCGTCATCTTTTAAATAACGCAGCACTTTGTTGTTGTAATAAAGATCAATTAACACCCCTGCAGATAGCCTATCTAGCTTTGTACCTTCAAGATAATCCTGATCTTTTAAGTACGACATGTTCATTGTAGACGGGACCGAAGCCCACGTCTGATTGTAATTGCTGAAGTTTTGATCAGACACGAAAAAATCTTCTGATTTTAGGTAATTTGTAAACTCACTGTTATCGTAGTTAAAATATTCACTAAGCGTGTCTACTCTAGGGTAGGAATCCAGAATTATGTAATAAAAATTAGGTCTGTTTTGCTGTGTTGTCGCTGATAATCCAAAATCAGAATTAGCCACTAAATAATTATGCGAGTCTGTTTCTACCAGTTCAACCGAATCCTTTGCTATGGTGATGATAGGCACTGCGATCAGCAATACTCCGGCTAGTATTACGAATTGTAAAACGCTTTTGGGTAATCGCTTCGCACGCCAAGTAAAATAGTTGATTGCTGCCAAGCCTAGTAGCCACACAGGCAACCAGTATCTGTGTCTGCTCAAAAATTCAGGAAACGAACTGTCGATAATGTTGAACACATGCCCATAAGAAAAAAATAGTATCCATAAAATTGATGTTATGAAAGCTGCTTTTCCTAGATCTCTAAACAGCAGCATTGTAGCTCCTAAGGAAACTAGGCTTAGCACAATGACAATTAAAACTGGTGGGTATAATAAGTTAAACGGCACCTCCTGCATATTTAGTGAGTAGAAGTACAGTATTGGGTACAATGCAAATAACAGCGGCATTATACTAATTGCTAGGTATTTTAATACAGTCTTTGGTTTAATAGCTTTTCCTTTTACGGTTTCATGAGGTCGTCTGTTACACCTAAACTTGGTATATAAACACATAAAGTATACTGTTTTTAGTTTATCAGAAATAAAATTAGGATGTTACGTGTGAGGAAAAGAAGTTCCTGATTGCGTTACAACTCCCCAGCCAAAATATAACTAGCGTCTATAAGTTAACAGCAACACTAGGATTCTAATAAACTTTGGTAGTTAGCTCTAAACGAAGACCTAAGTTCAATAGGTTCAAGAAGATTCTGTCCTTGCCAATCATTTTAGAAGTTGGATTAGGGTGTTCGAAGTCAGAGTTGTTAGGGTTACCAATTAGCCACTTCTTATTGATAAATCAATCAGTGTCACTGATTATATTATTCCAATCCTCAAACAAGTTATAATGTGATTTAAGACTCTATGATTTTAGGCCACAGGAAAATTATCATTGCTACAATTCTTTTTTCCTTCTCTCCACTATTGGTAAAGGCTCTCACCTTAGATGCAGTCTCTATTCTTTGGACTGTAAGTCTTATTGGCTCGATTGCCTTGTTTCTTAAATTAGCAATTCAGGATAGATTTCATGAAATTTTTTCACTTCGAAGGCACAACATTACTTTACTAGTGGCCCTTGCCACTATCAGCACACTAAATAACGTTTTCTTTAATTTTTCCATTAAGTCTACGACGATCGCAAATGCTGTTTTGACACATTATCTCGCACCTATTTTTCTTCTCTTCTTTAGTATTTATTTATTTAAGGAAAAAATTAGACGCGCGTCCGTTATTGCATTAGCACTTTCCCTTTTAGGATTAATCGTATTGCTGTTTCCTCAGGACATTAGCTTAAACGACACTCATTTCGTTGGCTTGTTGCTCGGGTCGCTATCGGCTATTTTCTTTGCCGCTGAGATTGCAGCAAAAAAGCAACTATCGCACACGTATAAAGCGGATATGGTCTCTGCTTTGTTTCTATCTCTTTCTGCGATTTTTCTCTTGCCGTTTGTCTCTTTCTCAAACATTATTCAGGTTGGAATCGAAGAGTGGCTGACACTCTTAGCTTTTGGGGTTATTATTATTGCAATCGGCGTAAGCGTCCATATCAGTGGGTTGAAAGATACTAAAGCCCAACATGTTGGTACTTTAAATTATATCGAGCCATTGGGTGCAATATTGTGGGGCATCCTGTTTCTATCAGAAGCTCTTTCTGCAAATGTCGTTATTGGAGGAGCGTTAATTATCGGAGGTGGTTATTTAGTCGTAAGGCAAAGAAACCCTTAAAAATCATCATAACCTTCAAGATCAATGAACAGCTAGGATTCTAATAAACTTAGGTAGTTGCCTCTAAAATTGTCCCTAGATTCAATTGGTTCCTGCTTTTCGATAACTGATACCCTACTACTTTAATGTTAAAATCCAAATTAGTTTATGTGGATATTCTTTGCGCTTTTAGCACCTGCTCTTTTTGCAATAAACAATATTGTTGATAAGAATATTGTATCCCGCTTCATTTACAGACCAGCTTATTTAGTAACTATAACCGGTTTGTTAAGCCTACCTTTTTTCCTAGCTTTTCTAGCGTTTGGAACTAGACCTTCATCTACTTTGGTTTTCGGCGTAGCTCTCCTAGCTGGGATGCTTGATATCTGGGCCCTCCTTTTCTATTACCGAGCGTTAACCTTGGAAGAGACTTCGAGAGTGGTTCCGCTGATTCAATTCCTTCCAGTTTTTGTATTCATTCTTTCTCCCTTCACCGTCGGAGAACATTTAACTCAAGCCCAGATTGTGGGTTTTGTGCTGATTGTAGCAGGGGGTATTTTAGTTTCATTACGCAAAGGCAAAGTACTTCCTGTACTTTCGCCCGCTTTTTTCCTAATTCTCGTCTCGGTAGTAATTTGGGCGATCGCTACCATTTTGTTTAAATATGTTTACCAAAATGTTAGTTTTTTGGATGGGTTTCTCCTCATAAGATCCGGCGCATTTCTAGGAGTTCTGCCCGTATTTTTACTGCCCCAGTTTCGGTCTGGGATAGGTGAGAACGTGAAGCAGTTAGGTCGAAGAGTTAAACTTTTAATAGTTGGAAATGAAATAGTTGGGCTTTTAGGTTTCTTCAGCTTCAATTTTGCCATCTCATTAGTATCAGCATCCTTAGTTTCTGCTATAACCGGTATACAGTCGTTGTTCGTCTTAATCTACGCAACACTTCTTTCAATATGGTTTCCAAAAATTTTACAGGAGGAAATTAAAGGTGGTGTGCTTCTGATAAAAGTCGTATCGATAATCCTGATTTTAGCTGGTATCTTTATCCTTAGTACATAGACTTACAAATAGGAATACCTGTTTAACAAAGGCTGCATTTTATACTGACCAGATAAGTTTAAAGCGGGTTGCAAATTCCTTGAATTGGAATAAAAGGCTGCTGTGGTTTTTTTGTTGCTTATTTGGAGAAAGATAATAAAGTGGTAGAATAGTTTTGATGAAACTCAAAGTTGGGGAAAAGGCACCAGATTTTGAACTACCTGACCAGAATGGTAAAAAGCACAAACTTTCTGATTACTTGGGGAAGAATATTCTACTTTACTTTTACCCTAAAGATTTTACCCCTGGTTGTACTAAGGAAGCCTGTCAGATCCGCGATAGCTTTCCCAAATTTAATGATACCAAAACCGTAGTTTTGGGAGTAAGCACCGATAGTTCCGAGCGACACAAAAAATTTGCCGGGAAATATAACCTGCCTTTTATACTACTCGCCGATACTGATAAAGAAGTAGTTAAAGCTTACGGGGTTTATAACCCTAAGAAATTTTTTGGGAAAGAATTATTAGGAGTCGCACGTACTTCATTTTTGATTGGGAAGAATGGTGAAATAATCAAAATTTACGAAAAAGTGAAACCCGCACCCCACGTCCAAGAAGTCTTAGAGGATATCCCTAAAAGTTAATAAAAAGTGTTCGAAGTCAGAGTCGTTAGGGTCGCCAAGGCTGTAAAAATTAGTAACCCAAACAAAAACATTTCAAAACACATCATGCATTTAAAAGGTGCTTACTAACATTACTTTCAACGGATTACACAATCCAAAGCAATTAAGGGGTTTAAATTCTTTTTTCTGTTAAACTATACTCGTGGGCCTTATTAAAGAATTCCTCAGACCAAACTGGAAGAAATTAGTAATCTGTGTAGCACTCTTTTTAGTAAGCTCTTTGAATACATATACTTATGCACCGCCCCCAAATGTAGTATTAGAAGGAAGTGACACTTTCAGAGGCTTTCCAATACCTTTTTTCATAGAAATGACCTATTTTGGGAAATATTATGGAACAGAAATCTTATGGGTAGGTTTACTGATAGACTTAGCTTTATATTATCTACTTGCCTGCTTAATAGTATTAATTTACCAGAAGTTCGTTACAAAACCAGCAGCATAAAAATTCTAACCTTAAAAGTCTGGCAATACAAATACGTCAGTGGTTAACTAGCTTTTCACCGTTAAGATTCTAATCCCCTTAGGTAGTTAGCCCCAAACGAAGATTCAGGTTCAATAGGTTCAAGAAGATTTTGTTCCTGCCATTCGTTCAGAAGTGAAATTAGGGTGTTCGAAGTCAGAGTCGTTAGGGTCACCATAGTTTCCTTTTCTTCGTATTGATTGAACAATGGGGATAAATGTGGGGTTCGAGTAGTTATTTCCGTGTAGGTTGGAGCCTGCTGGAATAGAAGCCCAAACATTGCACCCTTTCGTTCAGGGTCTGAGCCTCCAAAAACAAGTTCTTCAAGGTGTTCGAGAAAGTAATTTGCATAGTTTATTAGTGTCCGTACATCGTACTCCTGATCAAGCCTTGTTGCGTGATTATTAGTAAGTTCTGATTTAGGATTCTTTCTTTTCATTTTCAGTTATATAGCTATAAGCAGAAAAATAATTTTCTAGAATTAATGAATGGATTAACTTAATTGCCAAAAAATGAAAGAAGAAGGAGGTAAATAGGAGAGCTATAAATAACACAAATTTAAGGATTAGATCATTGTTACTTATTGTGAAAAGCACCACAATACTATAAATGACTAAACTCAGTGCAAAACCACCGTATAAGTGCCGATGAAACGTGTGTACGCGGTGTCTTATTAAGTTGTTTCTTGTCGTAAATTCTTGGATTATTAGGATAAGATAATCTGAACTTTCATTGGAGGGTTTAAAATAATCCTTAACCTTTTTTGCTACATAACCTGGTATAACATTTTCATTTTTTTTTCCTATCCCCCGTGTCCAGCTATTAAATTTTTTAAGCGTGTAATTACTCAACAAACTGTACACATTAAAAATAACTAACCCAAGGATGTATGAAGAAATAACTATTAAAGTTAGTAGTTGGATATTCAATTCAAGTGAGGTCAAACTATCTATACTTTGATACAGGATAGATCGAAAATCTATTTTAACAAATTCGACTGATGTTAAGACGAAAATTATCAAAATATTTACTAAACCAACTACAATATGGCCAAGGAAGAATAAACCACGGTCAAAAAGTACGTCTGGTTGAACATTCATGTTAGGCATTTGGTGAATTTTACTTTTTTCTTCTCTGAAAGGCAAATTTGGTTAAACCTAGATATTAAAAGTGTTGGCTAGAGATGGTTATTCCTAAATGGTTTCTTTTGGTAATAACCGAGCCTTTTCTTGGCTTTGGAATCCTCAATTTGAACTCAAAAGGTAAGGTGGCGTTCCAACTCTACCAAGAAGTGGGTTGACTAGCTTGAAAACTTAGATATACGAATACTTGTTTAACAATGGCTGAATCTCATACTGGCCAGATAATTTAAACTGCGTCACGAACTCTTTGAATCTGAACAAGAACTTGCGTGGGTCACCAAGTGAATCACCCTCTGTTGTAAATGACAATATTTGTTGATACAACGGGCCAATATCCCACTTCGAAATCCCTGGATAGTTCCAGGCCATTCCAGAAGGAAAAATCGAACCCCGGTTAAAAAAGACCAGCAAAAAATAGAGAAG
>SDBT01006973.1_pt1 | contig 18663 bp, 16 predicted proteins | sample 2277101 | NCBI WGS metagenome assembly SDBT01 (sample SAMN10404973, study PRJNA504765) | marine sediment metagenome | isolation source: marine sediment core GS10_PC15, 103 cmbsf | place: Arctic Ocean: Southern Knipovich Ridge | collected 2010
GCCCCTCGAAAGTAGCTCCTGTTCTCTCACAAAGGGTGTTCATTAGCTCTTGTTTTGTCATTGAATCTAGTGCACTACGAAGCATTCGAACTTTGATGTAATGGTGTTTTTTGAGTAACCTTATAGTCTCTTTCACCAGACTTGCCGAAACCCCACCTTTCCCAATTTGTACCATTGCTGGGTCTTGCCATGCAATACTGATTCTAGTGCGGTGCTTTTCATTCTTCATCGTGCTTCACCGTTCGCGCTTTTTATTCTCTGATTAAGCTATGCTTGTGGCTTAAGATTTGTGAGGAAGTATCTCTTCACCTTTCCGCATTCTATACAAGTCACAACCATGTGTTTTGCTCTATTGTGCCTGATACGCACTCTGCATGTACTCCCTGGAATTAGAATTGCCCCACACTTCTTGCATAGTCTTCTGCTGATATGCCATGGTATCTTTGTCCTTGTTCGCCGTGCAATCTTACGTGCACTTCTCATCTGAAATCGTGCCACTTCTGGACGACTCTTTGCATTCCGAAGTGCTTGGTGCCATAGAATCTCCACTCTTGTCTGGGCTAGACGTTTGATTCTCTCTTTAGCGTATCTTCTCTTAGACAAGGGTATTCCTCTTACTATCTCTGAGCATGTTTCAAACTGCTTAAATCGTTCGTGTCTATCTCACCAATGAGGTCACTGAACAGCTGCATAAAATCTTGACAAAGCTAGACATTCTTTAAATAAATATTTGAACCAAGATTATGTTCTCTGTATCTCAAGCTGCGCTCAGGTTAGGAGTGTGTGTCCGGACCATCCATCGATGGGACCGGGCAGGCAAGCTCCATTGTTTTAGAACTGTGGGAGGGCATCGCCGAATCCCTCTCTCAGAGATCAATCGACTCCTTGGACTCATGCATCGTGACCTCATCGAACAACCAACAAAGAAACGTTGTGCCATCTATGCCCGAGTTTCCAGCCATCGTCAGAAGAAAGCTGGTGATCTTGACCGCCAACTCAAAACCCTCACAAAGGAATGTCGGACACGCTTCAAGATTCGTCCTCTGGTCTTCACCGATGTTGGTTCTGGACTCAGTATGCTACGACGCGGACTCGCCAAATTCTTCAGACTTGCCAAGAACGGTTCTATCCACACACTTCTCATCACACACAGAGATAGGCTGACTCGTTTTGGCTTGGAACTCCTAGAACGTATTCTCAATGATTATGGCATCAGGTTGGAGGTTCTTTATCAACCCAAACAGCAATCCCCGCAGGAAGAACTTGTCACCGACCTTATGGCACTCATCGCTTCCTTTTCAGGTCGGGTCTATGGACTTCGAGCTGCGGCTCACAGATCGTCATTGCTCATTGAATAACTTCCCAATATTCCGTATCAGTTTCTGTAATCAGTACAATCTCCAGATATAATGTAGATGAAAGAAGTGGTCGGGGTACTTCCCTAACAGCTACTTGAAATATCATTCTGTGCCAAAAATGTTCTTGCATTTCAAAGTTGAAATGTGTTTATTAGTAATCAGAACCTGATTGTAGTGTGGCTCCCAGAAATTCACAGATTAAATATCCTGACAGAGCAATGAAGCTGTCTAAGATTTCTGCAATGAATACGCTACTTTATTTCATCAAAAATGGAGCTGATATTCTTCCTAAGAAATATGAAACGTCACTTGTGGTTTGGGAAGAGACTGTAAGGAAAAGAGCTGAACTAAGTAAAGAAAAAGATCCAGACAGATTTGTACCTGTTTGTGATGTTGAAAAATATCTGAGAAAGAATTTCCTTTCTGTAGTCTTCAATACTACGGCTCTTTATGGGAACACGGAGACTAAGAGAGTATATTCATGGAAGGAAGGGGCAATCGGTCCATTGAATGTCCTGTTGAACATAGCAGGTGCGCACCTCAGGTTTCTTGCAATGATAAGATATCCGTTCCCTTTGCCTAAAAAAGGGGGGGTTAGAAGGACCAACAAGAATGGAAAGCAATACTTCCAAACAAATCATGTGTACTGTGGTACAAAAAATCGTCCCACAGTGATCATCACACATCCCATGCTCCCATCACTGGATTTTGTGGATGCAATTCGAGGTCATTTAGTAGAACTCTGCCGACAATGTTTCATCCATTCTGTCCCTATTAGTATCGCTTCTAACTACATCAAGCTCCTGACCTTCCGATTGAGGCCGCTACTAGACAGGTTCTATTTGGCTGGTTTTGAGAAGAGGAAACGGACCTTGGAATTCACAAAGAAATCATTGGCTACCTTAGAATCAGTGTTGAAGAGAGTCAAAGGGCAACATGGGATCACATCAGGATATCCAATACGGATGACAGGTAGTCTAGATGACACAAACCCCCTCTCTATTGGACTGGACGAACTTGTTGGAAATATCAATAATGTAAGGATACATTCGATTGTTACAAACCGTCGAAACAAACACTTGGTCGATGGAGATGATGTAGCGCAATTTGCCAGTAAGATAAACACAGCTAGGTCTCGACTAGGGACACAGATCCATAAACGGTTAGCTTGGGGGACAACTCAACCTTCCTCTGCAATGAGTGTAATGTTGGGGGGGGATTATCTAGCAAAAGACAAGACGGGATACATCTTGGCCGCCGAGATACCTGTGAATTCAGGACGTGGAAAGGTAGACTACACACTCATTGTTAGGAGAATACCCAAGTACATGGAAAACATACCTGACTCTACCTCAGGTTATTGGCCTCCCAGACTTGTTCTAGATATTAAGACGAAGACCGCATTCAATTGGGGGATCAGTGCTAAGACCCATAACTCGGACAAGTCCTTTATCGTAGACTTCCCATTTACACGAAGGTTTCTAACTGATTCAGAATGGGATATTCTCATCAAGAATACTCCATCTCTAAAGGAACAGAAACAAGTAGATGCTTATTCTGAAGCGTTATTACAAGAGTATAAGGCAATCGCAAAAGATGACCATACACCACCCTCATCAATTCTAAAAGGAATAATTCTTGTTGATGGTCATGAATTCACCTCACGCTCAAGACGCATCTTACCCAAATTCATCAAGACTGTTTACAAACAAGTACACCAAGACCTAGTGGAAATGCGTACAAAGAAACCAACTGGGGAGTTGAAATACCCTCGAACGTTGTTTGAACCTACATTTAGGTGGGCACTAAAAACTCGAATCGCAATTGTGCTCGCTCCTTTCACAATTCCGAAAGGTAGTTCTCTTCAAGACTTTCTACCTCTACCCATTCCTCTACACGCATTCACTGAATTAAACCCATTTGAGCATAGTTGTAACGGAGTGAAGCGGTTTATTCTATACCTTTCTGCTGATGGTGTGAGCTCTCCAGGCGATAGTGCAGGTTGGATTGCACAGCATTGGCATGGGTTGAAGTTTGCTTACGAGCTTGCTCACAAACGCAATTTCAGGAGGGTGGTCTGGATTGATCTTGCAGGACAATTTACAGACGAGGTGATTCGAGCTGCTACATTGCGATTGGATTTTCATCATGAAAGAGTAGTGAAATTCTGTAATGATATCAAGTTCTTAGATTTTTCAGCAGAGAAAGAGAATGCACTATTTTCAGGAAACGAACTACCTTCCGTAGACTCGATAGGATCTCGTATCAAGAACTGTGATCTCGTTATTGTGTCAGGTATCGATACCATTAGACAGATTGCTCCAAAGGAACTCGAAGGGTTAGTTGATTCGCTGTCGATACACATAGCGAAGGCAACATCTTTACAAAAAACATGCACGCTTTGGTTTGGAACCCCTCAACCCCTCGCTACTACTTCAGAGCTGTACAAGCGGCCGCAACTGCGACCATTTAGATACGATTCACCTTTACAACCATACATCAATGAGATAGTAATTAATATCCCACTCCCACCTAGAAAGGGAAAAAGTAAGGTTCCAATATATGATCATGTAAGAGGATTGGTGTCCATTGTTCCGGATATGAAAAAAGGAATTAGATGTACAACAATTGGAATTCCTCCTTTGATTGGATGGTCCAAACGATTCCTGTCACGAGCGCCATCTGATAAAGAGCAGAAGTTGATGGATAGACTTCGTGCTAGACCACCTAGCGCATTTCGTTGGTTGAAATCTCAAGGAACACCCATGTTCAGTAATGACATGGCAATTGAGTTATTTCCTTTCTTAGAGCCTTGGATACATAAATCAATCAAATCTTCTAAACCTGAAGATATCAAAATAGATCAGAATTTGGAGAGCTTAAAGGTTAAGAAGAAGAAGTTGGGTAGAAAAAGGGGGACAAAGGGATACAAGGGACCCAATTCACGTTTGACATTTTCAGTAAATTTGTGTAAACCATCCCCTAGTTCAATAAACACAAAGAGAGAGTATGGACAGACAGAATTGATTCTCAAACCGCTTGAATCAACTCCACTCCCTCCTCATCCTTCTGAGTTAGAAGATTCAACGTTCTCAAGTGATGAAGCTGCAAGAATTGAACTAATACGGTTACAAGACACCTGCAAATTATTACAAGGTCTTGCTTCAAGTTCACCTTATTTGAAGGAGCAATGTAAAGAGTTTGTCAAGGTCTTAGCAAAAGCTGTCAAACTTCCATCGATGGATATGTTACAGAAGTTTACTGAATTCTTCAAGAATAGCAGATACTTCAATCAAATCTGGTACAGATTGCTTTGGGGAAGGGATTGGTTGGATGGTTGGCCAATGCCAAGAGCTCTGAAGAGCAAAATGGCGAAGTTGCGAGTCGACAGAAAAGACGTGCTTCAGTACTATGGTAATTATCTTATTTTCATGATAGCAAGCTTGGCTGAACATTATGATCTTCACCAAACAGAGCTACAGTTTCTTTGGGAGATGGTTCGGTCATGGGTAACATTGCAGATGGGAGCAAAACCCAGAGCAGGAGTACAACCTGAATCAGAATATGATACTGCTAGTGTATATGCACAACTTAAAGCAAAAGCTACTTTTTGGAATAGAACACCATATCCAACAACTACAACCCTGTCTGACATCCGATATGGTCTACGTGTTGATGTAACAAAGAGCAATCCTGGTAACTATCGCTGGTATATTTTTGAAGATGGGGCCTATAGCAAACGGTTCGTAGCTGGATGTGTTGAACAAAGTGCTGTTAAGTTAGGGCCATTACCACTGATAAGAGCGAATACGGTGACATCACTTGATGAGATATCTTCTCTTGCAGATTTCGAGTTCACGAACTGTATGGTTCGTCCTTTTTTGATAGCTGAACATCAAGGTATCAATATTCTTTACGAAACAGAACAAGCACTTCAAGGTAAAAAGGAACTTGTTGCATTTACAAATCCATCCTCATTTAATTGGGATCCTGTAGGGATGATTCGTTATGGAACTAGGTCACGAAATGCAACTGCTAGATTGAGGTACATCAAAGTCCTCACTTTGGGGATGCAGTATCCTTCTATTCAAAATCAACTACTCCCAGAACGACCTGCTGATTTTGGTGAGAGAATATTCGAGCATATCAAGACGATTAGTATCCAGACTCAAGATGTAACTAGAGTGAAATGCAGATTGGAAGGTACAATTGACAAAGGAAGTATTTCATTCGAAGCTCGTACAAAAAAGCGGTGGACCAAGGTCGGGCAGAATATTGACCATAAGGATAGGAATCAAGCTATACAAGCACTTCTTTTACCATACAACCAAGGGATTGCGGTTCAAGGAAAATATTCGTGGGACCCATTATCAGATTTTCATTTTCGGTTTGGAGGAGAAGAGCTTAGAAAAGAAGTAGTTTCTAGAATCCAACTTGATAAGGAGGAAGGTGTATGAGATGAGAAGAATTCTGAAACGAACCCCTCTTGATCAGGTTCCTGATCTTTCAGATGATATTCATTCAAGACTTGAAAAGATAGGCATCACTACTGCGGAACTTCTAGCACATGGTTTTCAAGAAGGAGTATCATCCAATATTGGAATTTCAACAGAGAGAATGTTGGAACTCACCAGGCTTGCAAGGCAGGTAATTGGCCTTGGTGATTTCAGGACTGCTTCTGAAATGAAAGAGAAAGATGCTACTTTACTTGAAACTGGGTTCGAGTGTGTTGACAATGCTCTAGATGGAGGTTTTAGAGCTGGAAGTATTATTGAGTTACAAGGTCAACAATGGGCTGGAAAAACGCTAATGTGTTCTCATCTGGCGATAAGAGCACAACTCATCAAAACCGATAATGGTTCTGTACCAAAGGTAATCTGGTACGACAGCGACCAGAGTTACAGGAAGAAAAGAATCAAGGAGATAGCATACCGATATCGGATAGACCCCAAAGTAGCTCTACGCAATATCATTCTATTTGATATCAAAAAGAAAGGCAAAATGGAACCTGATTTCGAATCCATGCGTAGAACACTTACACAACACCATGTTTCGCTTGTGATCATAGATTCACTTCGTGGTGCATTAAAGTACTTGGAAACTCCTTCCACTCTCAAGAACTATGTCGCCAAAATAAATCAAATGGCTTTAACTACTGGCACTCTTTTTGTTTATACTAATAGGTCACAGATTGTGTTCAGCAGGAGTTCAACACCGAAACACAAACGAAATGGTCCATTGTCAATAGAGGTTGATTATGGCCTCCAATTCTACCTAAATAGAGAGCGAGAAAGAATCGTTATCACACGCGATTTTCATGGGGGTTCAGATATGAAATGTGAACTGTATCTTGGTCCTGGTGGATTCTTTGAGGATCGTGCTTCTCGAAATCTAGAGGTTCAACGTGTACAACGTTACCTAAAAAGAAACTGAGATTTTCTCTAGGATCGAGTATCCAATAACTCATTGATTTTATTCATTACAGATTCAGTATCCAAAGATGGTTCAGCTCCAATAGCAGTTTTCCAGATATGATCAAGCAACTTCTGATTCAAACCCCGTTCATTTATAGCTAAGAATTGTTTTATGGCTGTAAGTCCGGCAACTACCTGTTCTATCAGTCTGACATATTCGTATCTCACCGAAAAACTGTTCTCTTGAGCAGAACGAATGATTTGGGGGATTGTTACCTTTGATCCAAACAAATGCTTCGTTTTCTTTAATGTAATTCTTCGTGTTGAAAAACCAGCATTGTCGGTTTGGAGTTTCCATAATTCAGCGTCCTGTTCATTTGCGAATAATCTAGATTCCTTCTTGTTAATTCTTCTCTCTGCAATTACAAGAGTGTTGTCAAATAAAGGAGGGTAAAGCTTCAGTCCCCTGAACGGTTTAGTTCCAAACACCATTACTCCCATTTTGCGTATAACCCGTTTGTGTCTATCAGGAACCTCAGATGGTAACAGGGGTTCTTTACCAAATTGTGTGACAAGAAATCCCGACACAAACGTTATGGTCCTATGATCATACTTGAGATCCCAGATTGACTCAAACCTAATTCCTTTCTTCTCTTGATTTCCTTTTACTACAGCGGAATTCACTTGGATAGTTTCATTACCAAATTCATCGCTTTGAAGTATATCATAAGTCAGTCCTTCTTGTGTGATATTGTTAACCCCCTCTTATTAGAATGACATTCTGCTTTGATATCTACCCACATCCTTTAATCCTTTCGAACCCGTACACCCGTACACATATTGTTACTTTCTTGTACGGCCGTACACATATTCTGTAAAACCCGTACACCATTGCCAATTTTGGTATCTATTTTGTAGGTTACTTATAAAAGAGGTCCTTATAGAATATCTAATCAAAATGGCACTTTAGCTTCATAATATACGAGTTTATATGTTACTGTTGGTAACTAGTATAGTTCTTAATTTGTATGAGTTTATATCCCCTTCCAAGGAGAAAATTCTGAGGATATAGTTGATGAAAAAGGAAAAGCGGCGTCGACCCCGCTCGTGTAAGAAGCCTAAGGCATCTGAACAACAGACAATGGTCGATAACTATTATAGTTCTTCATCAACAACACCCCTCCAAACAACAGGATTGAAGTACCTAGTCGAATCATTCACACTCTGCTCCGTCGATAGAGAAGTGAATAAGAAGGGGAAGGGAAAAAGACCTGATCCTAGGTATAGACGAGTAAAGGCTGAAGTCGTACAAGAAAGAGTTCAAACTATGACCGGACGAAAGGTCATTGATACAGACCTCTCTTTGATGGGTATGTACTTTGAAAAGTATGTTGAGTTGGTGAACCTTGTTCTTGAACGTGTCTACTCTGATAGGAACCGAGTTGATTTTCTTGGTGAGGAACTTAACTCCTATAGAGGTCAAGGATATACCTTGCTAAAGAAGGAAGATTATCTTTCTTACAAGGACAACAAGGATATCCAAGTCCAATGCTTTGAAAGAATGTATCGAAATGTGCTTGAACAAGTAGCTCGTGTAATTCATTCTAACTGGCTGCGAAGGCAACTGATGAAGAGTGCAATTGAGTATGTCAATGAAGATAGGACAGCTTTGATTAGACTATTGAAGAATAAGCACATCTCTTCTAAGATGATCAAGGACGTACGAGCTCAATGTGAGAGCACAAAGAACAATGGAACTGGGTACTACCACACAGTTTCTGTCCTTAAACAATTGAGGAAAAAGCTTGATGAGCATATCCTTACCGAACGAGGTGAATCCCTTGGATTTCGTGGAAGACAGAGGAAGAGAGTGAGTAAATATCTCAAAGATGAAACAGAATCTATTGGGGCTCTAGCTTCAGTGGACGTCCTTCTCCATGAATTCATATCTGATGGCTACCCTTTCTCAATTCCTAAGATGGAATCCCATACTGAGGATTTCTCAGCTAGTACTGAGAACAGTCCGGGTCAAGGATACTGGTATTCAAAGGACAAAGAACGGGATAACGAGGTCCTCTTCTTCCTCAAACTCCCTGAACCCATCGAAGGGATCGAAGTAGAGGGGTCTCCTTACAGCACAAAGACTCTTTCCTTCAGATTTCTAGACTGGTTACCCAGAGCTGTTGCTAAGAATAGAGCAAAGGTAGAGGTTGCTGAAAAAGAAGGGAAGTATAACCGGGCTAGGAAGTTGAATTTCAGAGCTCGCAAGTTCGAGGATATGCATCAGCAATTGTTGAACACTATCGAGCTACAGCATGCAACCTATCAATACTCACGACTCAAATCCAGAAAGGAGAAGGATGATACGAAGGTGAAAAAGCTTCAAGAGAAGATCACACACCTAAGGAAAGCACGCAAGTGTGGACCTCCTCGACTTCTCTTAAGAGATAACCGAGTCACACTACAGATACCATTCCTGCCACTAACGAGAGAGATGATTGATGAGGAACTTGGACCACGGACCTATAGAAGGAAAGCAGGAGCTGACCGTGGAGTTCGAGTACCCATCGTCCTTTCTACTCGTGATGGCAACGGAGGATTTGTAGATGAGATGGTTTCCTTTGATGAACTGGTTTCAAAGAGGGACCTACTTAGAGAACAGACAAAGTGGCTCACATCCAGCGTCACTTTGATGAAAAACAACTGGGAACGAAAGCATACTGACAGAACCTATCCCGGTCACTTACTCAAGAAGCAAAGACATCTTTCTGCGATATGGAGGAAAATCCGTCGACTGGATAGAGAGATTGCCAGACAGGTCGCTTCTCAGGTTGTATGGTTCTGTGAAGAGTACGGAGTCAAGACACTGTATTTTGAGAACCTTAAGAACTACACTCCTCCAGCTGGTTGGGGAACTCTCTCTTGGAGGTTGAGTTCTAATCTCTGGTCAAAGGTCTTGGATACAGTGACCTATATGCGTCAGTCTCTTGGACATAGGAGAGGAGGAGTATGGACAGTGAGTCCAGCATGGACCTCCCAGAAGTGTCATGTGTGTGGGGAAAAAGGTGTTCGGGTTGAATCGGAAGGTTCCACTGAAGAGAAGAAAGGAGGAGAATACTTCTACTGCGAGAGCTGTGGATGTTCACTCCATGCGGATGTCAATGCCGCAAGAAACATTATTGATGTAAAATCATCCAAACCCAGTGCCGTTGCTGGGTAGAAAACCTAATGTCTAGGTTTATCTAGGTTACAATGAACGGTTTACAATGCTTCACATGATTCTACTTGAATGCGCTTTGGAACTCATTCCCTCAGAGATTTCGGCAATGAAACAGGTACAGAAACACGCAGGACGTAGGGGAAAGAAACCGGGTGAGCTGCTTCTTGATCAATCCCATCATGGGAGAGAAATGACTCGCCTAGAAAATGGACTCCAGAGGGGACGGCCCGATATCGTATTTCATTCTCTTATATCCCTCTTGGAAACCCCACTCTGCAAGAGCGGGAATCTCACCATACATCTACATCTTCAGGATGGTAGAATTATAGAAGTTAATCCCGAAGTTCGCCTCCCTCGTAATTATGACAGGTATGTAGGTCTCTTTGAGCAACTGCTTGTCAAGGGGCAAGTACCAGTTGAGGGAACTCCTCTATTGCATGTGACAAATAAGACACTTCCAAAACTCATCTCTGAGTTAAAGAAAGATATCTCAGAAGCTCAGTCTATCCTTACCATTGAGAATGGTTCTAAAACTTCAATCGATTCTCTTCAAACAATATTTCCACTAGATGCCTCCATTCCGGTTATTGTTGGAGTTGGAGCTTTTCCCCACGGTGATTTTCCAAATGAGTTGAAGGAGCAGTTTGACACACACATCGAACTCGATAAAGAGGTCATGATGGCTTGGCATGTCTGCGCTGAGATTTTGTGGATTTACTCTGCACGGGCTGGAGTGATTAAGGATCGATATTCCACATCTTGAGCAAATGGTATGCAATCACAAGAAAAATTAAGGAACTTCATCAATATCCTTAAATCGACACATCTTGTGCTCTGCTTTCGAAGCGGCCATAGTCTAGCCTGGTTAGGAAAGAGATGAAATCAAAATAACAAAAGTACATTGAACAATGAACGTTACAACTATCAACTGCTATTGCTCTCCCGATTTCTCATTGTCTGACCAACTGACAAGGCTTCTAGGAACAGGCACAAACCCAATTATTACCAGCCCAACGATGAGGAGTATTAGTAATGGATAACCAAAAATCAGCATTGGAAGTTCAACGAGAACTCCAGATATTATTACATTTGTGCGTGAGGTCATGCCTCGATAATACCTATACATCATTAAAGGGAAGACTAGTCTGACAAGGGTTATGGGGATTGCGGTGAAAAAGAAGGATGTATTGAATGAATACCCCACCAACACGATGCTCATTGTGTTCAACCACATAGCCACCAAAGAGCTGGGGCCAGAGTAGAGTTTGATAGCTTCTGGACTCAAGATAGCTAAGATTACCAATATGATAACTCCAAGCTGAGGCTTTCTGGTCTGGCCTTTCTCTATTTCTGGGAAACCAATCTTGTACACTCCTATAACGATAGCAGCTACACTTGCGATAATGAGGATGATGATGCCCCAATTGTAAAATACTTGAATTGGGTCATCAGGGGTCGGAGCCCATGTTGTAACTGTGTTCTGCATAATATTGGTCACCCAAACTATCTGAGGATCACTATCCTAGGTATGGTTGAATGAGTATACTGATTTCACGGTCCAGTAGCGTGGTATTTTTCTTCTGTCCGAAATCTATCCTGAGAACGGTAAAAGTCTCTTCATAGTCATCATCGAACCAAATCCTCATCCACACGCTCAATAGATTCTCATCCATGATGGTCATGTTTCTAGTGTGTTCTTCATCTGCTGAAGGCTGTACCAGCATTGAACTTCCAGCCCAACTACTGACTGCCTCTGCTGCATCCTGATGTGAACTGTAGAAATTCAGATGCAGCCAAAACTCTTCTTCTAGTGGTAATATCCAAACTGTAAGAGAGTGAGATATCTCGTATTCCGAGTTGCTATCATAGCTGAGATTGGGTATGATAATGACTAATTGGAAAACGATAATCATGATGACTATACAGGTAATCCGTTTTCTGTCTCTATAGAACAGTTCTCTCTTAATCTCTGAATCTTCCATAACCCAACCACAGGATAATACTCGTTACAGACCTTTTCTTTTTTTTGGTTTATTCACATGTCAATTGATCCTCAATCAATAGTTGTCCGATTGTGGTTCTTATGTTAGTTCGATTAGCATTGTCAGTATTCGTATACACAAAAACATCACGTGTATTGACTTCTTCTTTCAATAGGATCGTAGCTTTCCACTGACCTGCCTAGCTTGGTCCACTCTATCATAACTCTTAAATCGTAACCACCGACAATCGTTTTTCGACGACTGCGGCCATAGTCTAGCCATATCAAAATTCTCAAGAAACACATCATACAGTCTGTGTATTCCTCTCCAATTGCATGTATTTCGATGAGTTCAGCGTTCTCTTAACATGAGCACAACTGCCAGTATTATGAATACGAAGCCCCCTGTCAAAAGGAAAATATGCCCATATTGCCCCCAGAAACCAATTGGCGGGACAGTGCCATTGTTAAAACCTGCTAGAATGACTAGCAAGACTCCAATAACAAGCAAACCAATCGTTGGAATAGAACGCCCTATTTTAATCACCTAACCTTCTGAGATCTTTGGTTCGACTATGATGTTTTTGACTTCGAAAAATAGGAAACCAATAATCACTGTTGAGAGTCCTAAAACAACTATCAGGGGTAGAAGACCATAATTCACGAGATTGTAAGGGATGCTGAAAGTTGCAACCGAAAATAGAACTGGGAAAAGTGCAATTATTCCGGTAAGAACACCTACCTTTTCACCCCTCTCTGGTTGAATATGTGTAGACTTTGTATTTGGTCGATACTTTGTGTTGTATACCCAACGCACAAGTGGCATCATGATGTAAATGATACCTAGAGACATCCATGCAATCCAAACTCCTTGTCCGATAAAGACAACATAGATGAATACCTGGATTGGAGGAAGAGGCACCAATACTTGTTCGATACCCGATCCTGATGGCAAGCTATACGGGAAGGGAAACAGGCTATACCCCGGCGTTCCGAAATATAACTCACTTGTGTAGTTTCCACCGACAGCTCCTCCGGCTTGCACCATCACAGCAAAGTAGAGAAGTAGGAGTATGTTGGTGACACGCCTCACAAAAGCAGCTCTCTCTGTATTGATGTATTTCTGAATACTTGCAAGCACTATAGTACTGTACTTTGCAAGTATAGTTCGGGTCAATTCCCATCTCCCATTATGGATTAACCTTCTTCGGATAAAAAACTATGTAGTCACTTTTAAATCACAGAGAAATGAAAGGCTTGCTGCTTACCATTCTCACGAAATTACTGACCTAACGAAGACAGGAAGGGGTTGGCTTCTCCCATCAGGATCGAAGCCTTCCACTGACCCGCCCAGTTGGGTCCACTTTATCAATACTCTTAAATCACAACCCCTGACAATCGACTCACGACGACTGCGGCCATAGTCTAGCCTGGTTAGGATATCTTAGCTCGCATCATGATCAAGTGATTCTCGTCGATCAATTGAAGACCCTCCGTCATTGACCCAAGAAGAATTAAGTGAGTTCGTTGTTACGCAGATGATGTGGAGGGTAGTTTAATGTCCAAAACAGACATCGTGTCAGTCACTGGACTCTCAAAGACGTTCGGAAAAGTCGAGGCGCTCAAAGAATTCACCCTAGATATAGAACAGGGTATCTTTGGACTCATTGGACCAAATGGAGCAGGGAAGACAACTCTCATTCGTGTATTGCTCGGACTCATTTATGCAGATGCGGGACAAGCTAAGGTTTTGGGAATGGATGTTCGTACTCAGAGTCTAGACATTCGTCGACGGACTGGGGTATTGCATGAACGACCATCATTCTCACCAACGATTTCGACATTGGATTACTTACAGTGTGTAAAACAGATCTATCGAAGTCAAAGTGACCCGAAAGAGTTACTGGCAACAGTCGGTCTCGAAGATGCTCACGACCGAAAGATCAAGGATTTGTCAGCAGGTATGTATCAGCGCTTAGGAATAGCACAGGCGCTGATTGGTAGTCCCGAACTTGTGTTCCTAGACGAACCTACCTCGAATCTTGATGTCGTGGGAAGGGATGAGATTATCAAACTCATTGTAGACTTGAATCTTGACTTGGGAGTGTCCTTCTTCATAGCTTCACACATTCTATCGGAACTTGAGAGAGCTTGACATACTGTCGCTTTCATGAGAGATGGGAGAGTCATAGAAGAGGGTAGTGTGTGGGACATCATTCAAAGACAGACACAACAATCTCTCAAAGTCCTTTGTTCGGACCCGAAAAAGCTTTACGAGACAGTACAATCTTCAGATTTCATCACCTCTTGTGTTGTCAGTGGGGCGAACACAGTTTCCATATCGGTGAGGGATATTACCCTCTCTTCGGTGAAAGAGAACCTGGATGTAATGGCACAGCAGCTTGGAATTATCATCTATGGAATAGAGCAGGCCAATACGCTTGAGGATGCTTACAAGGAGATAATGAAAAATGAGCAATAATAGAAAAAGGGAATGGTTAGATGTCACACGATTAGAATTCCTGCATTCCTATCGCTCTCCTCTTGTTGAGTTTATCACAGTCTTCTTCCTCTACATTGCCTTTTCTGCCACATATGCCTTGGCATCCCGTGCGACCTATTTTAACACAATACCTGGACCAACGTGGAATGGGACTGCTCAGATAGATTATTTCCATTCGTTCATGAATTCAATATCTACGACCACTCTAGTAAGCAGTCTGGACCAGTTATGGGCGGTAATCATGTTCATCATGCCACTCATCGTTGCTTTTACCACAGCACGTTCTTTCGAAGATGGTTCACTTCGAACCTTGTTGTCCTATCCAGTAGAACGGACACATCTCCTATTGATGAGAATTCTTGTACCTTTCCTCTTCATTGGAGGTATCTCCACGTTATCAGTTCTCTTGGCTCAATTCTTGATGGTCCCAGCAGTCATCGACATTGGAGCCTTCTTAAGCTATTTCGGAATATTCTACTTGGCGATAATTCTGGTAATCGCCTCAATTAGTCTGTTAGCAATCGTGACGAAACGAATGATGGCTACAGCAGTTGGTGGAGTTGCGGTATGGTATGGCCTTCTGATATTTTCGTGGACGTCTGCGAGTCCAAGAGTCCTATTATGGATCATGAATCCAATATACATGTTTTCTCAGTACAACTTGGGGGGAGAACTTGCTCCGGTGTTGGGTGATGTTATGTACACTATCGGAGTTATGTCAGTGATGGTTGTAGTATTCCTCTTGTCTGCGATATTGCTTTTCAGGAGGGTGGAGGCATAGCATCATGAGATATGTCGAACAATTTTCCAGATTGCTGTTTGTGATAGGAGTTAGCCTATTTGCCATGTCGTTTCTCTATCCTGCAGGAATATCTGGAGGGACAAGAATAGACCCAGGATATTATGAGGGAACCTTCTTTCTTGTCACTGATGATCTATACTTCGAAACCAGAACTAGATATGGAGGTCGTACTTTCTCAATTTACTTTCTTGAATCTGATGATGTGATCCAAGTGCTTGAGTCCGGGACAATGATTGGTATTGAACCACTGTTTGCTCTGGAGGATATAGAGGAATATGAGGGCTGGCTTCATTTTCCAGAACCCGGAACATATGGGTTTGTTGCGACTCATTCGCATAATGAATCAATTATACATTGGATTTGGGGAATAGCTCTTCCTCGTTTCTCCTTCATCTATCCTGGACTTGTGTTGTCACTCCCCTTTGTAATCGTTTCAATATTCAACATATATCAGAAAAGGACTCGTCAGAAATGACTCGAAGAATAGGATATCTTACTTGACCCGGGTTCGAACGAAATTGTTTTCATGTTCAAAAACTAGTCTGGTCTTTCTCGTATTTGGTATTTTGATTCGATATTATCCGTTTCCAAAAGTATTCCGATTGCTGAGGAGATAGAGTGATTTGGATTACAATGAACATCATCATTGTAGTTAACAGGTTTCAAGAGAACTACAATGGTATATTCTGAGGAACCTCCTCCCAATTTTGATACTCTATTTGTTTTTCCATTATAGGATCGAAGCCTTCCACTGACCTGCCTAGTTTGGTCCACTCTATCAATACTCTTAAATCGTAACCGCTGACAATCGAGTTTCGATGACTGCGGCCATAGTCTAGCCTGGTTTCCCCTTGATTAATGTGGAAGCTATCTATGATTGCTTTCGAAATTTCAGTAATGTCACGATAATAAGAACGGCTCCAACTCCACCAATCCCCAATATGATCAAAGTGAAGTCACCAAGATTGTCTGATATACCTGTGTCTGTACTTGTATCTGTACCTGTAGTACTAGACGTAGTTGTGGTGGTTGTTGTTGTATTTGCCATAGATAATACAGTGACAAGTACAATATCACTGACTGAGTTCCATGACGTATCATGCACTTCAATAGTGTAACTATAGACACCCACACTCAAACCATCGATATTTGCTGTGATAGTACGCCCATACCAGTAATTGGTCCAGAACCTGAACATCACATCTGTACTGTCTTGATATACCACATAGTAATACAGCAATGGATCATAAGTTATCCATGTTATACTGTGTCCAGTCGTTCCTTCTACATATTCTATGTCTTCAGGTTGGTTAATTGTAGGTGGAGTTGTATCAGGGGCATCATACCTGAAGGGGTAGTAGTCGACGGAGGTAGTAGTCGACGGAGCTCCTCCTGAAATATTATATACACCAGAGCCAGAATAGTCAGACCAGCCGTTTCCTACGTGAGTGGAGTTCCACTGATTGTTTCCGTAATCATATACATTACCATATCTAAGGTTCTTGTTGGAAAATCTATTGAGGTAGAAGAGGTTGTTGTCTGATACGGGTGTTAATATTACACCACATTGATTATTGTATAATATGGTGTTGTTCGTCATTGTATTGTGGGAAGAGTAACTAAAATACATGCCATATATATTTCCGGAAACTGTATTATTTATCAAATTACAATATACTGACAATACTAGAGTAATCCCTATTGAAGCCCGATTAAAGAACCCATCCTGAACCGTCATCCCCGAACAATTAAAAAGAATTATTTGACCATATTGTGACCCATCAATGATTTCACCAGTACAATTCCAGAAATAACCTAACAGCTTTCCATTCACAAGGTTGTCAGGGGTGATGTTTGGCAAAGACTGTACAATAAGGAATCCATTGTGTACTAAGATGTTCAATGATAGCGTGATATCCAAACAACCACTCACGGATACACCAATGTAATTTTCCGAGATGGTGTTGTTCACGGTCTGGATATTGTGACTAGAAGAACACGATACTCCATTATTGAAGTTATAGGATATTGTATTGTTAATTATCATAGTGTCTGAGGAAGATTCGATAGTTACACCATTTTCCTTGTCGCTGATTGTATTATTTCGAATTTCCCCATTGATTACAGAGCTCAATTCAATGCCACTGGAACCAATGCTTGAACCTGCTCCTGTGAGAAGACAATCACGTATGACAAAGTATGCATCAGTATTTTGAATGGAGATACATGTTTCCGTTGTGGTTATGCTATAGCTCTCTATAACATACGGATTTAATGCGGTTCCATTTCCAGGTAAGCTCTGATTTTCAAAATCAGCGTTTGAAGTGACGATAATAGGACTATGGTTGATATACGAAGAAGTGAAATGGTCATGTGGCTCGATCTTCAAAATTTGCTCTTCTTGAATTTGGTGTTTTGTAGATGAAGCTTGTGAACCAACAAGCATTACTGAGGAAATCAGAATTGAAAATACTATTAGACTCATAAAGATTAGTGAATATTTTGACCTGTCATACATTATTGCATCCCATGCCCTATCATAACAGTTGAAACTCAGTGGGCGGTTCCTAATAATGATTTTTATTCTCGTGGCAATTGATGAATCTTAATCTCCGTCTATCCAGAAGATGTAATCGAGAAATTCCAAGGATTAGTTAGACGCGAATTAAGTTTCTATCAACGAAATCTCACTCCTGCAGGTTTTCCCTCTATGAATAGGAGTACAACTCCTGTTAGTTATTTAGAGTATTATTTCCAGATTTTTGAACTAGTCTGTAGAGTCATTGTTCCTTAGTTATATTATACCTCACTCCTCGTAACTATTAACGAGTTTTCCCCCTCCGAATATCTGTATGGATTCTTGTAGGATCGAAGCCTTCCACTGACCTGTTCGAAATAGACTGGAGTGAGAGGCTCATACATAATGATTCGAGCCTTCCACTGACCTGCCTGTTGGTCCACTCTATCAATACTCTTAAATCGTAACCACTGACAATCGCCTTTCGACGAATGCGGCCATAGTCTAGCCTGGTTTAGGATAGCACCCTTCCAAGGTGCCGAGCCGGGTTCAAATCCCGGTGGCCGCACCACTTTCATTCTTCTCAGTTATTTTTACTATCTAAATCTAAATGATTTATTTCGTAACCGTTTGATTCGACAGCACAATCCTTTTGTTACCACTAATAAAACCGTTAACCTACGAGGACTCTTCATGGAAACACTAGAACACAATGGAATTCTTGTCATTGAGCCGCCACAAGCCCGTGACCTCAAAATAACAGTGCGTGGGAGAGAGATAATCTTGTCTCAGCTCCAAGAAGAGATGGCTGTGGCTTGGGTCAAGAAGCTAGGAACTCCATATGTTGAAGATTCTGTATTTGGACGG
>SDBT01006974.1_pt1 | contig 18663 bp, 20 predicted proteins | sample 2277101 | NCBI WGS metagenome assembly SDBT01 (sample SAMN10404973, study PRJNA504765) | marine sediment metagenome | isolation source: marine sediment core GS10_PC15, 103 cmbsf | place: Arctic Ocean: Southern Knipovich Ridge | collected 2010
AACGAAGGAAATAATCGAAGGCTTGCAGGACGCCACGAAATTATTTTTTACTTTTTTGAACCACAGCAACTTTTCGCAAGTGAGTAACGAAGTGGCTCTGGATTTGCAGATCGGAACAGCTTCGTTGCGTTTCGACGAAGGTGTTTCAGACACCGATCCGTTTATTTTTTCGTCGACGCCGCTGGCAGCGGTTGAGTTGGAAGAAGGGCCGAACGGCATAATCGAAACACAGTTCATGCTACGTAAACCGCTAGCGCGTAACTTGACGCGGATGTACGAAGGCATGGAAGAATTCGATCTGCCGGCCGGACTACAGAAAGAAATTCAGGAACAGCCTGATTCCGAGATCGAGATTGTTCAGGGAACAATATTCGATCCGCACACCGAACGTTATTTCGGCGTGGTTATCTGGCACAAAAACAAAACGATAATCTGGCGATATGACTTTGGCAAAAGTTCACCTGATATTGTAGCGCGTGCGAGTAAGATAGCCGGCGAGATTTATGGCCGGGGGCGTGTGCTCTTAGCACTATCCGATGCTCGCACTTTGGATAAAATGCAGGAGTTCGTACTTCGACATGCGGCGCAACAGATTGCACCGCCGATGACGGGACTCAGCGACGGTGTTTTGAATCCGTTCACGGCGGTACTTGCACCTAACACGATCTTGCCTGTTGGATCTAACGATCAAAAGAATCCGTCTTTGCGGATTATGGAGTTTGGCGGGAACTTCGCGATTGGCGAAGCGATAATGGAAGGATTACGGGATCGTATCCGCCGCACTATGCTTGGACCGGAGCCGTCAGAAGGCGCGGTTAAGAGTGCTACCGAAGTAAGTATTTCGGACCGCAACAGACTTTGGGCGATGGGCGGTGAGTTCGGCCGTATTCAGGTTGAGTTCTTAGTCAAGGTCGTCACACGCGGGATTCATATTTTACAAACGCGCGGTTTGATTCCGCCGTTTAAGGTTGACGGGCGTGAGGTTACACTTACGTTCACTTCACCGTTTGCAAGATCGCAAGACGCTGAAGATCTGCTGGCGTTGCAGAAGACGATGGAGACACTGGCACCGTTGCAAGGTGCGCTTGAGATGGGTATTGATATTGATCAATTACCAGAATGGGTGGCTATGAAGACAGGTCTCGATCAGAAACTCGTTAACGACAAAGCTGCTCGCAAGAAGTTGAGAGAGGAAGCAGCTCAAGCGATGGCTACAATGGTTAAGGGCGCACAAGACACAGGACTACCAATAAAATAATGAATAAAGAATTGGAACAGGAACCGGATTGGTTTGAAGGGAATGTTAAAAAGGACCGTTTGGAGTTACACAATAGAGCACTTGAACGTGCGCGATTGTATAACGTTTTTGTCGACACCCCACGAGCGGTCGAGTTGCTCAGACATTGGGAAGAGTCGTTAGTTGAAAAGAAAACTCCGGTTGAGTCTTCGCTTCAACGATATGCGGCCGACGAATCGGTGCGTGATTTCGTACGCGGCATTAAGAGACAGATAAAGATGGCGCAGGAAGAGTTTTAAATGGCGCTTAAGCATCGAGGACACAGAGAAAAAGGCGGCGAGCCTGTTGAACGGGTTCCGTTTGCCCGACTGGGTCGTATCGGCACGGACGCGGTTGGTGACTACCCCTCCGTATCGCAAGCAGAAGCAGAGGCTGGAACAGTCACGGCGAATCGTATTTGGACGCCGCAGCGTGTAGCACAAGCGATTGCAGCGTTGGGCGGTACAGGCTCCGGGAGTGTATCCCTAAGTTATTTCATAGGACCGTAGAATGGCAACCGTAAAAGGCATTCTAGGACAAGCGGCTCCCGCTGCCGTTACGGAGGTTGACCTATATACGGTTCCCGCTGCTAAAAATGCAACGGTAAAGATCGTTGCCACCAATCGCGCTTCGGCGGCAACGATACGCGTTAGCGTAGGTGTTGACGGAGAGGCCACAGCCACTAAACAATACATTGCTTTTGACAATCCGATAAATGCGGTTGATACAGAAGCGACTACAACTTTTATGATAGGAAGTACTGACGTTGTGCGAGTATTCGCCAGTACTGCGGATATCTCATTTACTTGCACAGGAATAGAAGAGGACGATTAAATGCCATCAACACTTACAAAGTATTTTAACGATACTGTTCGTACTGAAAAACAGGTGCCGGGTCACGATGACAAATGGCGTGTTTATAAGAAGGATGACGAAGACCGGTTTCAAATGGTCGACCAGTTCGATAAAGAAGCTGACGCTGTTGCTCTTGCCGAAACACTGGGAGATTAAAGATGCCGTTTATTAACGATGAAGTATTTGACGGCGGTTTGGACTACGCAGATACCAACGGTACGCGTGTAGATATTTGCTTTACGTCAGAACCTACGACATACACTGAAGCGACAAGTACGAAATCTTGTGGCAGCAAAACGGGCTTCAACACCCCCGCACCCGAAGCGGGCGCGGTGGACGGTAGAAGGGTTATTGTTCCTGCTATTACCGACGGTAGTGTTGATGCTACTCAGACTGCGGATTGGTGGGGATTGACCGACGGCATTTCTATTCTCGTCGCTGCCGGTAATCTATCTGCTCCGCAAGCTGTTACCAGTGGCAATACGTTTACGCTTGACGCAATCAGCTTAACGATCCGCGACGCTACGTAACGCCGGGAGTACCGCATGACACAATCCATGCGGCCGATTTCCACGGTCACTGACCAAGGAAATTTTACAGGCGCAACAGCTCACGGCTCGGTCGACGGTGCGGCTCCGGATACCGGAGACTATTGGAATGGTAATGACAACAACACCGACGTCCTTGAGGTTTTACTAACAGATCTATCTGCCACTCCCCCCGGTGCTGGTACTTGTACTGTTAATATTTACGAGACCGTATCTGATACAGATGTGGCTCCGGCCTCGGGCGGAACTACTCCAAGTTTCGATTTAGAGGTTTACGAGGCTACAACGCAGCGCGCAGTAACCTCCACCGTTACACCCACGGACGGCACGTTTACGCAGCACAACTCGCTAACGTTTGCTGCTGGTGACGTTTCAGATTGGTCGGATCTCAGAGTTCGGTTTACATCCAACGGCACGGGCGGTAATCCGGGAAATAGGCGCGGCGCGGCTGTTTCGTTTATTGAAATCATTACGCCGGATGAAGCTACTCCGGATGTCCTGTTAGCCGATGATGTAGAGAGTGCGTCGGAAGTCACCGCTCCGGCAGTCGGTCAAGCGCACATACTGCTAGCCGATGATGTAGAGAGTGCGTCGGAAGTCACCGCTCCGGCAGTCGGTCAAGCGCACATATTGCTAGCCGATGATGCAGAAAGCGCGTCGGAAGTCACCGCTCCGGCAGTCGGTCAGGAACACGTACTGTTAGCCGATGATGCAGAAAGCGCATCGGAAGTTTCCGCTCCGGTATTAGCTGAAGTTACGCCTCTTCTAGCCGACGACGTAGAGAGCGCATCGGAAGTTACTGCTCCGGCAGTCGGTCAGGAACATGTAATTTTAGCCGATGATGCAGAAAGCGCATCGGAAGTTTCCGCTCCGGCAGTCGGTCAAGCGCACGTACTTTTAGCCGATGACGTAGAGAGCGCATCGGAAGTTACTGCTCCGGCAGCGGCTGAAGGACATGTTCTGCTGGCGGATGACGCGGAAAGCGCGTCGGAAGTCACCGCTCCGGCAGTTGGGCAGGAACATGTAATTTTAGCCGATGACGCGGAAAGCGCATCGGAAGTTTCCGCTCCGGTATTAGCTGAAGTCGGTTTGGAAGATGTTCTCTTAGCCGATGACGTAGAGAGCGCATCGGAAGTTTCCGCTCCGGCAGTTGGTCAAGCGCACGTACTCTTGGCGGATGATGTAGAGTCGTTGTCGCAACTTAGTACTCCTACGGTAGATGCGGTTCCTCTTACGAGTGCCAATCGGCACATGGGACCGTTTTGGGCGTAAGCAAAGTTTAGAAAACAAGAATTCGCGCGTAAGCGCATAATGGAGAGAAAGAAATGACGACCCCAGAAGCAGTGATACCTGCGGCCCCGGAAGCTCCGGCGGCACCCGCAGCCCCTGTAGCAAGTGTAGTACCGACTCCGGAAGCTCAAGCAGCCGCAGTTGCCCCGGCAGTTCCGGCGGCACCCGCTCCTGAAGCTCCGGCCGCTCCTGCCCCGGCAGCAGCAACACCCGAACCGTCGTTGCTCGATGCAGCGGCACCGGCAGCACCGGCTGAAGACGCTAAGTGGTATTACTCGGAAGGCAGTCCCGCTCCCGGCGAAGTACCGGATTGGTTTAAGGCCGACAAGTATAAGTCGATGGACGAACAGGCCAAAGCATATGCAGAACTGGAACCGCGCTTCGGCGCATTCACAGGCGCTCCCAAGGACGGCACCTATGCGATCAATATGCCGGAGGGTTTCACCGGCGAGTTCGACACTGAACACGATTTGTTTCAGGAGTTGAATAAGTGGGCCGGCGAGAATCAGTTTTCGCAAGATGCCTATGACGGAATAATCGGAATGTTTGCTCGATACGAAGCATCGATGGTTCCGGATATGTCAGAAATCAAAAAGCAGTTAGGCGATGACGCCGACAATCGTTTGAATTCTACTATGCAGTGGGCTAAGACGAATCTGTCAGCAGACGATTATGCCGCGTTTCGAAATGCTCAAACGCAGACGAACGCTGCCGACGTATTCAAAGTCGTCGAAGCTGTAATTGCTAAGACGCGTCAGGTCGCCATGCCGAAACCCGGTGAAGATGTTGTTAATGCTATGCCGACAGGACTTGAAGAAGTTAATCAGCTTCAGTTGGCGGTTGACGACAACGGTCGGCGTAAGTACGTGGAAGATTCAGAATACCGTAAAATGGTCGAAGGAAAACGTTTTGCGTATTTCGAGGCGAATCCTCCGAAGTAGAGTGTACATCAGGTTCACTTATTCACGAAAAACGTGAATAGGTGAACACAATGAACATTTAATCAGGAATTTCTCGTTACCTGCTTGCAGCCGAGATTGAACTGGTCGGACGCAACACGAAAAGTTGCAGGCTAGAAAGTGCCGCGTAAGCGGGACCACGATCAAGCCCAAATCGTTGAAAGACGAACAAGTGCTTTATTTCAATCCTTAAACAAGGGGTAGAATTATGTCTATCAATCTTGGTGGTGTATTTTCCACCAACACAAATGCGGCCATTGCGTCGTATGATACAGAAGTAAAGCAGGCTTATCAGGGTGCCGCATATATCCGAAATCGCGTTCGCGTGAAATCGGGTGTTGTTGGACAGACGTATGATTTCAGACTCATGGGTGAAGGCGTAGCAACGCAACACACAAGTTCTGAACTGATTACTCCGGCCGACTACGCACACACGAAAAAGCCTGCCACATTGACCAACTGGCGTGTAGGCGACTACACTGACTTGTTCGATCAAGCTGAGACGAACATTGATGAACGCATGGAACTCGCACAAGCTAACGGCATGTCCGTCGGCCGTGCTGAAGACCAGCTCATAATCGATGCTCTCGACGCCGCAACAAGTATTGCCGGTACAGTCGATGAAGATCTAGGTGCCACAAACAGTTTGATCAATGCTACCAAGCTCCGGCGCGCAAAGCGTCTCTTGATGGCTAATCAGGCTCGCGGTGGCGAACATTCACTCCTAGTTAACGCACAGGCCCTTGAGGGCGCATTGTCGGAAACTGAAATTACCTCCGCTGACTACCAGACGTTTCGCGCTCTGGTCGATGCCAATCTCGACGACAAAGTCGCCTTTGGTTTCAAGTGGATGGTGATCGAAGATCGTACAGAAGGTGGCTTGCCCACCGGCTCTACGGACATCCGTCTGTGCTTCGCGTTCGACCGCGCTGCCGTTGGTTTGGCAGTAGGCATCGAGCCGCGTACGTACGTGGACTGGGTCGGCGAGCGTCTTTCGTTCTTGTCGCAAGCGGTTGTTAAAGCCGGTTCGACAGTCATCGATCCCGCTGGCGTTGTTGAAGTTCAGTCCTTCGAGGGCTAGATTTCTTAACAATCATTTTTAAGGGGAACTTAAAATGGCTTACGCGAAGACAAACTCGATCCAGAATATCGGCCCGCAGGGCGCTTCTAACCGTCTATGGTTTTATGTAGACGGTGACGCCCTCGACGTCATTGATGGTGTGAGTTATTTCGACCTTGAATCCGATAAGTTGCAGGTTAACGATGTTATCATCGCTAATGGCAACAGTGTTATCGGCCTCCTCAGGGTTAATGCAGTTTCTGCTGCTGGTGTTGTAGATACGGATAACGCAATTCCGCTGCCGGTTGCAGTTGTAGACTCCGATTAATTTTCGGTTTGGTCGGCCCCTTCGGGGGTCGGCCGTTTTTCTTTAAAGGGAAGTAGTTTGAAACGACTTTTTATTTTGGTGACTGCGTGTTTGATCGGTTTATCTGCGAAAGCAGATTTAAGTGTTCAATACGCGGTTAATTCAGACAACACCATAAACTCTGGATTTCCGGCAGGTAACAAACCCGCAGGCGGTGCGTCTTGTTCGACTTGGACTTGTGCGCAGAAGGGCGACGCCACCGGCGAGATTGATGAAGGTACACCGGACACCAATTTGGACTTCTCTGCCAGTAGTAGCAATACTTTCAATCCCGAATATGCCTATCAGCTTTGTGCCGATAGCGGCGACTGTCAAGTTGAGGCACAATTGCCGTTACTGTGGACTGGACACACTGAGAACTTTACGGGTTTCGGAGTAGGAATCTCAGAAGGGACAGCGGATGATGACTATTTCGCAAACTGCTGGTGGGCCAACACCACGCCCGCGAGATTTACTAGAGGAACACCGGCCAGTAACACAAGCGAAATCGGCACCAGTACCCCGAACCTGCCGGAATATGTCGGCATCAAATACGATCAAAGCGAAACAGAAATAAGTTGTTGGACCTCGCCCGACAGCTCGACTTGGACACAGGTTGGCAGCACGGTTACTAAAACGCTTTCCTGTACTGGCGGCAATTGTCCGACGTATGTATTCGGCACGTCGTCTGACGTTGCGCAAACTACATTTGTATCAATAACAGACGCGGTTTTTACAACGACAATAGATATCAGTGGCTCCCCGCCACCAAATCCCGGACCAAATGCGTTGTTCACCGCTGATGCCGAAAGCGGAAACTTTGAGGCATATCACGACGTCGGCACGACAGGATATTCCTTTGGAATGATGCCGGGATACGGCAGGCCGGTTTGTAGCACCTTGCCGAATCCTTCTAGTGAATGCCTTAATGAAGGCAACGGCGACCTCGCTGATGTCGTGACAACGACCGCATGTGGAGCGCCGAGACAGGGAACATATGCTTATAAGCTGACCGTTAAGAACGACGAGAACTGGTCAAAACCGCAAGACTGCGACTTGCAAGGCACTAAATGCGTTCGTCGTCGTACAGAATTACAGATGGCCCTTAAGGATGTTTTTCCGATAGACTATCCAGACGCATGGCCGCAACGAACAGAAAGATGGATCGGCATGAGCATGTGTCTTGATACTAATATGCCGACTGCCACAGGCTCTGCTTGGGGACCGTTATTTTTCCAGTCCAAACCAGACGCAACGAGCGGCAGCGTTTCGCCTTGGTTAACCATAGGCATTACCGGCTCTAAAGTCGGAGGCACTGAAACTTGGCGTTTTGATCATAGATGGGGTCCGGAGAGTGCGGCACCGGCAGTCAAGGCAGACATTGACGGCGAACGCGCCATGTTCTACGACAAGACATACCCTAGCTCGGGCAATTGGCCTGACGGAACTGCGCATTTCCCGAATGAAGCTGCGTCGAAAACTGCAATGAGTAACACATCGCGCGATGTTTGGCATGATTTCGTAGTTCACATGAACGGTGATCCACGGACAATAGCGGAGGGTGGAGCCGGATTTCTTGAAGTCTTTATGCGGACCGGGGCCGGTGCGTGGGTTCAAGTTCTCAACATTACTCCGGGCAATATAACTCGGCAGGGTGTGAATTTCGATCACGGTATTTCCTATAACGGCACCACACAAATCGGCTATCTGTTTCAGAACGGGATCTATGTAAGTGAAGCTCGCGCTGAGCAAGGCACCGGTAATTGGGTTATATATCTGGACAATCTTATATTTGCCGACGAGAATTGCACCGCCGGTGCGTGTGTCACTCACGACGGGAGTTCGGTAGAATGAGGCGATTATTTTTGTCGCTGCTGTTGTTTATTTCAGTCGCGGCTCAAGCAGCCGTCACACACGTCGGTGGGGCTGCCGGTGACGAAGGCGCGAATACTACTGGCATCACCTTAACGCTGCCATCGCACGCCACTGATGATTTTGGAGTCGTTTGTGCTTTTGGTGACGGTGATCCAACTGCGCCAGTTTTCAGTATCGGCACTGCAACTGGCTGGTCAACGCTTAGAAATGATACGACGGTAAGCGGGCGACAGATTACCACCTATGTTTTTTACAAAAAATTTACTTCGGCCTCTGAGACAAATCCGGTATTAAACACGGATCAATCCGATTCCAGGGGCGTCGTACTTAACGTCTTTCGCGGCGTCGATACGACAACGGCTTTCGATGTGACCGAGCAATATACTGATACGGAAAATGTAGTCAATCCGTCGAATCCGGCCATAACGACAGTTACAAACAATGCTGCGGTATTGTTATGTCTCGGTCAGTCTCTCGCTGATGCGACAACAACCGGAGCGCCAAGTGGCTATACACTTGGGCAATCTACTGGTGTCACTCAAAATCATCGACATACTGCATCGGCATACGATTTAGATGTCGGTGCGCTCGGCACAGAGACTCCCGGTGCGTGGACTAATGGCGGTAGCGATGGTGTTGGCGATAATCAGGAATACACGATGGCGCTGCGGCCTGCTGCCGGAGGCGTAACGTTCTCGGTATCTCCCACTGTTGATAGCACGACTGCAAGCACGTACGTCATGACGTACACGGTTAGTGGCGCTACGACAGTTTATTTTGTTGGCTGTAATCCGGACGAGTCAGCGCCCAGTAGCGCCCAAGTTGAGGCGGGTGATTGCGGCTCCGGCGCTGATGCAGAAGTTAGTGCAAACGAAGCAGTTAGTGGCGCAGATACGACGACAATCAGTAGTGTTGTCTTACCACGTCACGATATTTACGCGATACCTGAAAGCGGCGGAAGTGTCGTAACGTTATCGGACGAAAACAGAACGGCGGATGCAGGCCAAACGATTGTAGTTTTAGCGTCTGTGGCTACTACATCTGTTTTTGACGTCGATACGTACTACGATCCGGACGTTGCTGCCGGCGATGTATTCGAGGCGGACGACGTTGCGGAAGCGGACGTAGCAATAACGGACGTTACAGGCGACACCGACGGTTCGACTGCCGTAATTACGGGAATGGCGGACACGTCTGATTTTCTGGCCGGACATAACGTTACGGTCTCCGCTGGTTTTGCTTCCACTGGTCCGTTTGAAATTCTTTCCAAAACGTCGACGACCATCACAGTCGACACCAACTCTAATTCCTCGCAGACGGATGTCACAGTAACAGTTACGTATCCTATTACTTGGGAAACAGACGGCGACTTTAGCTATCCTGATCCGGCTGCTGTACGGACGAATACCGATTACTGTATTCAGGACATAACAGGAGCAGGCGGAGACTTCACCACTCCTGCTTGTTGGGGTGCTGATGATGTCATTTGGGTAAACAACTCGGCCCCGGTCGGTCAAACTGATCTCGATCCGGTTGTTTTCACCGAAGACGCCCCGATCACGACATTGGATCTGGATGTCTTTTTTACCGACGCTGATAGCGACGCACTCACCTACACGATTACGAGCGGTACGATCCCGATCGGACTGAGTCTCAACGGGAGCAACGGCGAGATAACGGGTACGCCAACAACTGAAAATGAAAGCGGCGTCACCATGATTTTTGAAGCAACTGACGTGGCTGGCGACACAGACACAATTACGTTTCTGATCTATATCGTGAATACTGTGACGTTGCCGACGCTTGATGATAGTACTCAAGCTGCCGCGATTAGTGATTTTCAAACTGCGTTTCCGTGGCAGACCGATATCTTGTCGTTAACAGCTTCGTTCGCTTGTTCGTCGGTCGAGGCAGCAGATCAGGTTATTAGTCAGAGTCCGGCAGCATCGACTGAGGTAACAGCATTTGAAGAGGTTGATATTGTTGTTTCACTTGGCGATTGTAGTGTTACCAGCGGCGGAAAAGGGGCAACTTTACCGGGCTTGAGAATAGGCATGTGAGGTATAAATTAAGGTGAAATTAAATATGAAAAAATTAGCAGGGTTAGTGGTCGTACTTGCGTTTCTGTCAAGTCCGGCGTTCGGTGCAACGTGTAAGATTTCCGAGTATCAGTATCTCGTAAGGGATAATGCCGGTGTCTCTGTCCCGGTTGCGGAAGAACCGGCGGTCGCGACTCAAACTGTTACATATACGACTACAACAAACAGCGCAGCGTTTAACGCGTCGACCAAGTTCGTTCGAATCATATGTGACGCTAAGGCGCATTTCGAATTTGGAACCAGTGCGCCGACAGTGACCGCCGCCGACCCATATTTAGCCGCAGACACGGCGGAGTATTTCGGCGTGATTAACGGCGATCTCGTTGGATTTTACGACGGTTCGTCGTAATTGAAAGAGTTGCCATAGTTGTAGGCAGTGCTCCGTGCTTGCGCGAGGACTTAGATCGCGCACTGGAAGCCTACCCGTTCGCGTTTATCTGTACGGTAAACGGTGCGTGCGTCGAGATAGAAGAAGCTGATGCTATCGTCGCGGGCCACACGGAGAAGACGGAGCTTTTTGTAAAAGCCCGACGTCGAACGTTCGTAGACGGAAAACCGTTTGAAGTTTTCGCGACTACAGGAAAACGTATTTTGTTTGCTAAGGCAGATGTCAGCAGCGTCACGAGATGGTTTTCGTCTGATTGCAATACCGGCGCTACCAGTGCGGCGAAAGCGGCGCGAATGATGTTTGAAATGGGTTTCGACGAAGTGATACTTTGCGGGTGCCCGATGGATACGTCGGGTTATTTTCCCGGCGAGTCGCAGAAAGGGTTGGCGATTGGACATCAATGTCGACGTTTAGGAGATCCGAAGGAAGAGGGACATCGAACGATACTCGGGTATCGCGCGAAGTTTAAAAAACTGGCCGAGGGAGAGTTTAAAGGTCGGGTTTTTTCAATGAGTGGACTAACAAGAAAATGGCTAGGAGGGCCGTCGTGTTTAACCCAAAAAGAATTTTAGTTACGGGTCCGCATAGGGCCGGCACGACAATTGCTACGGAGATAATTGCAGAAGAACTCTATCTGCCGGCTGTTCGTGAGTCGGAGTTGGCGCGTCCCCGATTTGAGGGAGACACTGAGCCGGCATTGGATGAAGCTGATGTTCGTAAAATGGAAGTTGGCGTATTGCAGGGAGCGACTACGTTTAAATGGCTTCCGGGAATAGCGGATCATTTTGATGCGGTGGTTGTGGTAAGTCGAGACATTGCCGACATATTGAGTTCGCAGAAAAGATATCGCGGTAGGTATCTTGACGATCCGGGTGAGAAGTATCACCGATTAAAGATGATGAACTTGCCGCTGGTCGTTTGGATATCGTACGAAGATATGCTTTCGAAGCATCCACTTTTTCATAAGGATCGTTCTGGATGGGAACCGCGACAGACAGCGCCATGCTGACGGTCGCATGTGTTTATCGTCGAGGTCCGGATCTCACGGACGAGTACGTGTTTCGACTTAAGAACGCAGTAAGACAACACTGCAAAGCGCCGCATCGTTTTGTGTGTTTGACAAGTGTAAAGTTTCCGAGGATCGAGACTATTCCACTGGTTGCTAACTTGAAAGGCTACTGGAATAAGCTTGAACTTTTTCGCAAGGGGCTGTTTGACGGTCCTGTTGTGTATCTCGATATCGATACTATCATACACAATGACATTAGCGATGTTCTAACATACCCGCATGAGTTTACGGCCGGCTATAATTTTGCCCGGAAACACGTTGACTCGATGTCGTCTTGGTTTATGGCTTTCGACGGGCGAGTGGATCGTAGTTACTTGCTCGATGACTATAATTCGTCCACGCCTCATGTCTATTCGAACCCGCATAAGCCGAACTGGGCTAGATGGGGAGATCAGGGATATATTCAGGATAAACTATCCGAGTGGACATCGATTGATGAAATTTTTCCGGGTCGATGCGCCAGCTATAAATGGGAAGTGCGTCGACCGGGTTTTGTGCCTTCGGGAGTATCGTTCGTTGCCTTTCACGGCAGAACGTTACGACCACATCAAATGAATTGGAGACTGCCGAATGGCGATTGAGACAAACACTAAAATCGGTTTGATAAGCAAGGCACTCGTTCTTTGTGGCGAGGCACCGCTTAACTCGCTGAGCGATAACCGCTACGGTGCGGAAGTCGGCGCGAATCTTTTCGAGCTGCTATACGAAAACGAATTGCAGTCTAACATATGGCGTTTCGCCATGACAAAAGGCGCACTCAGTCAGCTCGTAGCCGCGCCTTTAAACAAGTGGACGTTTGCGTATCAATTGCCGCCTGACATGTTGTTGCCTCTCGGCATCTGGCCCGTAGATCTTCAATACGAAATATACGGCGACAGGATTTACACGGATCGATCTTCGGTCGAGCTTGACTACATGTTCAAACCCAAGATTACGGCGGTCCCCGCCTATTTTGCGACGTTATTGACTTTTTCGCTTGCGCAACATTTCATCAAACCGATTACGGAAAGCGACAAAGCCGTACAAATAATGACGGAGAAATACTTCCATCAACGCGCGCTAGCACTGCACGCTGATGCGCAAGGCAGACCCGCGAAGACAGTGGTTCATTCGCCCTTTACCGATGTCAGATAATGGTCCGAACTAGAACAGTTCAAACCTCGTTTTTGTCCGGTGTCTTAGATCCGCGAGCAGCGGGTCGGGTTGACACGGACGCGTATAACAACGGGTTGTTAACTGGTACAAACGTTATCGTCAATCATCTTGGCGGCGCGTTTCGGCGTCCGGGTTTGAAGTTTCTTTTACAGCTCCCCAACACCCTCACATACGTAACTCCGGATTCGGCTACGGTCCCGGAGGGCGGAATTGCGGCTAGGGGTTTCGATGATGACGACTCGACACTTGTAGTAACTACCGGCAATATCGGAACGGTAGATCCGTATATCGTAATACGTTACGACTTAGGTTCGGCGAAAGCAATCTCGCACGCAGACGTGATAAAATTCAAGTCGACTGGAAGCACCAGCGCCGAGTTCAGAATTCAGTCTTCTACCGATGACGCGGCATGGACAGATTTCGGCAACGTACTACCGAAGATAGATACGATAGAACGTACCTACCGCCGAACCCCGCTTTCGGCGGGTGCGTTTTCTACCGTCACTGCAAGATACTGGCGCGTGGTTAAAATCGGCGGTACGACCATGAGTACAAATACGGTTTCTTTAGCCGGGTTTGATTTGTGGCAAGACAGCGGCACGGTTGGAAATGTCCGATTGTTCTCGTTTGAGTTGACAACTGAAACCCGGTACTTGGTCGTAGTTACGGATAGATCCGCTACGTTTTTTCTGAACGGTGTTATTCCAACGGACGGCACCGTACCGCTCCCGTATGTCTCGGCGGATATTTCAGAACTGGACGGCGCAGTCGGTGCGGACGCATTGATGTTTACGCATGAGGACTACCCGTTTCGATTTATTGCAGAAGAATTTTCCGGTGCTGATTTTCAAACGGCAGAGTTTTCGTTTACTTCAGTGCCGCAGTTTGACTTTAACGATACCAGCAGCCCCACGCCTACTTCAGAAGTTCAGGCGATTGTTTTCGATGTTGAGTGGAAGCAAGGTGACACTTTTCAAATAGAGCTTGACGGTGCGCGAACCGCTCTAGTTTCTTACGCCGGTGACGCAACTGCGAACGAGCGAACAACGACGTCGGCTAACATAGCCAGAGAAGTTCAGAAGCTGTTTTCGGTGCCGGGATTTACAGGGGTTACGTGCGCTAGAACAGGTGTGCGAACCTTTACGGTTACTCTTGCGGGTGAAAGTGCGAAAGCGTACGACGGCCTAATGACTGTCAGCATAGGCACTGTCGTATCCTCGACGGCGGTATCCCCGACAGTGAGTCGTTCAGTCGCGGGTGTTTCTCGTGCGGAAGATGCGTGGAGTTCAACACGAGGATATCCACGCACGGTTGCTTTCTTCGGCGGTCGACTGTACTTCGGTGGAACGCGAGATAAACTTCAAACGTTGTTTGGAAGTACTGTTAACGACATCAATACGTTTGATCAGGAAGAAGCGTTGGATGCAGATCCTATTTTCCTGACTCTTGACGGACAGCAACTTAACGCCATCAATGCGCTATTTTCTGGTCGATCACTAGAAATATTTACTTCTGGCAACGAGCTTAGATATGTTCGACCTCGCGGCGATCCGATAACTCCGGCAGACCAACCGACGGCGCAAACGCAATACGGTACAAAGAAAGTTCGACCTATCTCTATTGACGGCGGAACTATCTTCATACAGCGACTCGGAAAGTCGGTTAGAGATTTTCGATTCAACTTCGAAGAGGACGCCTACGACTCCGTCGGCTTATCTAGCCTCGCACCTAATCTATTGAACGGCGTAATTGATATGGCCGCTTGGCAGGGGTCGTCAACTGACGAAATAAACCTCGTCTATTTTATCAACACTGATGGGACTTTAGGACTTTTGAACTTGCGCAAAGATGCGGAAGTTCGTGCTTGGACTCGATGGACGACAACCGGCACTTTTAAAGCGGTTGCCACGACGGTCGAGGAAGTTTACTTTGCGGTTCAGCGCAGCGTTAATGGAGCCAATAAATTATTTTTAGAGCAGACAGACGAAGATATGTATGTCGACTCAGGGGTTAACGTTGTTGGCGGAGTTGTCAATAACGTTGTTCACCTAAATAGCGAGACATGTCGAGTTCGTTTGCAGACTATTCATCATGTTCTTACCGACCAGACCGGCGGAACGGTGACGCCGTCTGAAGCTGAGTTCGCCGCTTCCAGTATTCAGGTCGGTCTCGATTTCGATCCGACCGTAACGCCTATGCCTTTGGCGTCGCTAACTCCGACAGGCTCTAATTTCTTGGACAAGCGGCGAGTAAGGAAAGCGCGCGTTAAAGTAAGGAATACGCTAGGCTTACTGGTTAACGGTCGACCGTTAGCAGACAGAAGTTTCGACGTCGATGATTTCGATGTCGCCAAAACACCTTTTAGCGGTAATCATGCGTTAGAAGAAACTTCTAACTGGGATGAAACTGAAGACAAACTAATTATATTTACTCAGGTAGATCCGCTACCGATGGAAATTCTGAGTATATCCGTAGACATGGAGAGTGCATAATGGCTTTTGTAATACCCGCACTGGCCGCCGTTGGCGGCGGATCTGCCGCAGCAGGCGCAGTTGTTTTAGCGTCGGCCGCCGTTGGCGTTTATACCGGTGTTCAGTCGTCGCGACTTGCTAAAATAGCGGGTCGAGATGCGGAGGCTCAATCAGAGATAGATGCCGCCGCTGAAGAGGATTCCGCCAAGGGTCGTGAGATTAGACGTAAAAAGAATTTGGCGCGAGCCATATCAAGTCAGCTAAATCAAGCAGGCGGAAACGTTGCGTTTGATGAAGGAACCCCGGCGCAGATCGCGCAACTAGATATTGACGAGGCGGAGTTTGACAGGCTTACGGATACTGCCAATTCGCGCCAGCGAGCGCGTGGTCGTCGGTCGCAAGGACGTGCTGCTCGTTTTGCCGGCGACACACAAGCCAACATCACACTACTCGACACGGCAGCTAAAACCGCCACACTCTTTTAAAGGTATTTTTCAATGAACGAAATTAAATCAATAGTCACACCGGATATAAAAGACTTCATATTGGGTCCGTTAAACCGTCGAGTGCTTAAGGCAGTAAGTCCCAGTGCTGCGGAGGACGCGGACGAATTCGCCAAGAGTACGTTACTAGGCGGAAGAAACGCAAGGCGCTCTATCCTTAAAGACTTCAATCGTATTCCTGTAGGTGACGCAGCACAAGGACGGTAATGGCGGCTAAACGATTCAGAGATCTTCAGCGTCCGGCGCTTATTGATCTAGGCGCGCGTACGACAAACAACGGCTCGGCTCAGGCTGCCGCCCAGTTGTCAGACTCGCTGGCGTCTTTCTCACGTACTGGTTTTGATATCGCTACGAATCTTCGCGCGGTGGCCGGCGAGCGTGCAGGTGCTAAAGCCGGTGCGGAAGGAGTTCCGGAGTTCAGAGATGGTTTCCGAGGCATGACTGCATTCGGTGCAGCCTATAACAATTCGGCACTGCGAGGCTACGCTATCAACGCAGAGCAGGACTTGGAGGAAAACGCAGCGCGCATGGAAGAGGAAGCCGGTACGAATCCGGAGGCTTTCCGTGCGGGGATTGACGCAGCACTTAACGGCATCTTGCAGGAAGCTCCGGAGCAAACACAGGATACGCTTAAGCAGATATATAATAAGCGAGCATCAGAAGGAATCGGACGGATCAATCAAAAGCTAGCTGTCGAGTTGCGCGAGGAAGATCGTGTTCTGAGTGAGCAAAAGGTCGAACAGTTGATCGAAAATATTTCGTTTTTGCGCGCCTCTACTGATCCCGCAGCGCATTTGGAAGCACAGCAAGAAGAAGCTAAAATGTTTCTCCTCATAGACGCTCTCGAAACGGATGGAGTTCTGTCTGAAGTTGAGGCGGGGTTCGCGCGTACGCGCGCACGCGACGGCATCATATTTGAAACTGTGCGTCAGATGTTCGTAAATGAGTTGAGTGATCCGCAAGGCGACCCTCTTAGTTTTATGGAGAACATCCGTGAAACAAACAGGGTTTCTGAAGCACTTCCTCCGGATAAAGAAGAGTTGCTTGAAGGTGCTCTCTGGGCAGAACTAAGGGACCACAATGCGCTTGTCTCCGCGCGGGCGACTCAGGAAGCCGCCTCCGATAAAATCCGTATGGACGCAGGTCGCGATGAAGCGGCTGCGGCTTTCATAGGGAAGGAGTTAACCAGTCAAGGGATTCTTGACAGGTTGCGACCTCGCGACGGATCGCCTCCTACGATAACCGGTCAGTTCGCCCTTACCTTACAAAACGAATTGAATGCAGACGTGAACAATCCTCCGAAATCCGATCCGTTAACCTTGCTTGAATATCAAGTAAATATTTTGGAGTATTCGGAAGACGAGATTTGGAACGAGGGTGGAATAGTAACAGGGGATAAATCCGCCCTTATAAAAGAACGTGAAAAACTGGATCAGGGTTTCACTAAAACAGATCGATACAAGGAAGCCGTCGCAAGAATCAACGGTGAGTTGGGAATACCTCGCGGCATGAGTACTTTCGATATTGGTGAAGACAGAGCACGGACGCAGGGCAGGGCGCTGCGAGAACTTTGGAATCGTATAGAAGAGATAGGCAATGATCCGGAGCAAGGTCCGAACCAACGAGACGAACTTGTTTTAGAAGTAGCGGATGACATAATCGAAGTCTTTATTAAGAAGGACGACCGTCGTAAAGCTGCAATAGCCGAACGTAGGCTGGCGGATGATATAGAAGCAGCAATCGAAAAATACGGCCCCAAAGAAACGTGGACCGAGGAAGAACGAGAGGATTTTGACGATCAGGTAAGCACTCTCCGAGAGTCGATAGAAAGAGGAAAAGAGTAGTGAGTCTTGAAGACACAGGGACCGAACCGCAACGACTAGATCTCGATGCGATATTTGCTGGCCGCACAAGAGCCGGCACGCAAGACTCTGCGGATGACGACGAGTCAGAGAAAGCGTTTATACAAGGTCTTACTGAGAAAGGTACTGCCGGGACCGGAACTTCTTTCCGTTCGGATCTTCTTGCGTGGACTCAACGATTGCCGCGTAACATAGGCATGGGTTTGTATAAAGCAGGACTGAACACCGTCGAAGCTGCGGATGATATTTTTCAGGAGAGCGCGCAGTTTATAGTAGACCCTCCGGCAGTAGGTCAAGAGAAAAGCATTCCCGGTGTGAAAGGACAGGAAGATAAAAGTAAGATCGGTGAACCTTTTTCAGACATCGAGGCCGTCAAACCTTTGCGCACTCAATTCCCCGGTTTCTTTGAAGCTGCGCACGATTTTGCAGATAAGTCAGACGAATTCAATTTCGCATCTGATGAACCGACTCAGATGCTCGCACAGTTCGCAATTCCCTATACGCTCTACTTGAAAGCAATGGGGGGACTTCAGAACATCTCCCTGCTTGCAAAAGCCGGTAAGCTCGCATTGGCGGAGGGAGTAACAGCATTCACCGTATTAGCGGCAGACGAAGTGCGCGTTGCAGAAGTTTTTGAGATGGGCAGGCAGATGGAAAACAAGTTCGGTCAGGTATTGGCTTCGATGTCGCCGGACGAATCATTACTCAATAGTTACGTTGAGAGTATGACTAATCGAGAAGGCGAGAGCGCCGTAAACGCCCGTTTTAAAAACGCTATTGATAGTCTGGTCGCGACATCGGTTATAGCGCCGCCGGCTATCGTTTTGCTTAAAGCCGTAAAGGAAACTTTTAGGGCGCTGCGAGTGTTGCCGCCCAGTAAACTAAGCACTTCATCACGCGACGAAAA
>SDBT01006975.1_pt1 | contig 18661 bp, 29 predicted proteins | sample 2277101 | NCBI WGS metagenome assembly SDBT01 (sample SAMN10404973, study PRJNA504765) | marine sediment metagenome | isolation source: marine sediment core GS10_PC15, 103 cmbsf | place: Arctic Ocean: Southern Knipovich Ridge | collected 2010
AGATCGCAGAAGCCCGTGGGTTCAAAGCCTACTCGATGGCATGGCTAGCACCGTGGTAATCGAAATGCTGGAAGCAAACTTCTGCGATCTTTTTCCAGGGTGGGCTAATTGGTAAGTTGGCTGGTTAACTGTGTGTTAATGTTCTTCGGTGAAGAACGGACCGTATGAGCTTGTGAAAGCGCCGCCAGGTTACCCGGGGGTCAAATACAGGAACGGTAAGTATGTCTACGAACACCAACTCGTGTGGTGGAAACACGCAGGGCGTGTGGTTCCTTCTGGATATGTTGTTCATCACAAGAACGGCAAAAAGCGCGACAACAGGTTCTCAAACCTCGAACTCATAGGCCGTGCCGCCCACACCCGTGAGCACTCTCAGCCTGCACCGATCGTAGAGATCCAGTGCTTCCATTGCTCAACAACATTTGAGCTGCTGGAACGGAAGCACAGGTACAAGCTGGGAATAGGCCAACAGCGATTCTTCTGCGGGAGGTCGTGCCAAATCAAGCAACAATGGAAAGATGATCCCAGCAAAAATCCAAGGGGACCTAAATTCCGGGGATAGTATACTACACGGCTGTTTCCCGCGGAGATGCAGGATCGTACCCTGCCCCTGGAGCTATGAGACGGTGCTTGGCAGGCAAGCTTAGCGCGCTAAGGGGTTCGAGTCCCTACCCGTCTCTCTTTGCACCTTTAGCAATCTGGTGATGCAGCAGGCCGTTAACCTGTAGGAGCTGGGTTCGATTCCCAGGGGGTGCGCCAAAATGTTATGGATAGAGGATGAAGATCATCTTTCTTGATTTCGATGGAGTGCTGAATAGCGAAGCTTGGTGGGCGCGAGAAAAGCAGTGCCAAGCCGAGTACGGCGGAGTCTGGAGTCACTATGATCTAGATGAGAGGGCGATAGATCGGCTCAACACCATCGTCCACAAGACGGGTGCCAAAGTGGTGGTCTCGTCAACGTGGCGGAAGATCCACCCTCTGGAGGAGCTACAAGCGATCCTCCGGGCCGTGGGATTCACCGGAGATGTAATCGACCATACGCCCGGCGCGGGGTACCTGGCAGCCAAGAGCCTCAATGGGGCCACTGTTGAGGGCCACAAATGCCGCGGCGAAGAGATTCAGAGCTGGTTAGATCACCACGAAGACGAACCTATCGAGAGTTTCGTCATTCTAGACGATGATTCCGACATGGCTCACCTAGCGCCGAAGCTTGTTCAGACCAAGTACGCCAGTGGTTTACTCGACTTCCACATCCCGCTAGTAGAGGCGGTGCTTAACGTCCCTTGCGAAGCTGCATCTTCCCAATAGGGAAATCTTTGAGCATCGAGGGCTTTTTTCGTCCGCTCGATTGGATCTGAGAAAGCTGAACTTTGCGTACAACCGGGATCGCATTGCGGCACTTAACGTCTTTCCAGTTACCCTTCTGGCACCCGCGTAAAAACTCATCGGCCTTTTTGTGGGACTCAACATACCCCTCTGCCTCTTTGATGGTCCGCCCATAGAACGTGTGCCGGAGGATGGGGAAATCGAGATTTTCGTAGGTGTCGATGGTGATCGCGTAAAGAGGCTTAACCCTCGGCGATGCTTCGGCTAGTTTTTTCTCCGCCGTGGAGAATTGGCTCAGCACTCCTCGCAGGTCATCTTCAACAGCCTTAGCGCTCATGATCTGAGTATACACGGCCCTGTAGAACAGTGGACAGTTCGCCGGTCTCTCACACCGGAGACGGGAGTTCAATTCTCCCCAGGGTCACCATTAAGCCCACGTAGCCAAGTGGTAAGGCGTCCGTCTGCAAAGCGGAATATCCTCGGTTCGATTCCGGGCGTGGGCTCCAAACATCGCCTGTGGCAAGATACCTTATGGGCATGAAACGACGAGTCCCGCTACCACCTGCCATTTATACGTGCTGGAAATGCGGTGTAGGCGAGCCTACATTCCCAGATCTACCCCCGGGTTGGTACATAGAGTGGAACGAAGAAACTAGGAAGTACGACCACCTTTGTTTGGAGTGCTTCGAGGAACTACTCTCAGAGATCTAACGGCCTTATCCTCCAATGGTTAGGAGACCTGGTTTTCACCCAGACAATCGGGGTTCGATTCCCCGTGAGGCCACCGATTGACTATCCCGGTTTCCCCTGTTACAAGTGAAAATATGTTCTGGATGCTTGTAGTCTTGGCTTTAGGTGCGGGCGCTTACTTCGGGGGCGAAAAAGTCCACCAGAAATGGTTGATCTCCCGAGAAGCTAAGGTACGCAAACAAATAGCGACAACACTGATGGCTATGGAGATCGAGTCGGACGCCCAAAGACGGCGACCTACCGAGGAAGAAATCCGTGAGGCCGAACGAGAACTCGAAGCAGAACTTGGCCTGGACGGGCCAGACGGGGGCTAAAATGGGATGCTGGATCAGGAACCTTCCACGGGAAGCACTAGAAGATGCCATAAGCTCCTCTTGTTCCTACCGGCAAGTAATCACCCGGCTTGGAAAATACTACTGTTCCAGCGCCATTGCGCAGATACGTGTAGCGGCTGAAAGGTACGGGATTAGCACTACTCACCTTCCTGCAAGTCGAAATTCCCCCACCGACTCCGAGAAACGTGTCCAACACAAGGTACAAAAAGCGGGGCGAAGGAGAAACGCCATGCGGAAAGGTAACCCGGAGGATTACGCTATTTTCATAGTCCACGATTCCCGCCGCAACGACAAAAAGAGGGGGCGGAACAATGATCTTACTCTCGAAGCGGTGAGATCCTTATTTACGGAAACCCCCGAATGCTCCTACTGCCATTCGGATGACATTAAACTTACGTTAGATCGTGTAAACAACTCACAGGGGCACACACTAAACAACGTAGTTGTGGCATGTATGCGTTGTAATCTACTTCGCGGCAACATGCCTTACAAGGCGTGGATTAGCATTGTTCCTGCTATAGTAGCCACCTTAGAAAAAGGGCTGTTTGGCTCTTGGATGCCTTTCAACAAGGGGAGTTCTTAATATGGGATCATGGAACGGGACCTGTGGCGTATCGAATTTGCCGATACGCTACGGAGATAAAGTACGCGCAGTTTTGATCGTTGGGGACGCTAGCTCGCTAGGGGCGAGTAGGTATGGCCCGGCTTTTCGCACCGAGGACTGGAAAGCCTCCGCGGACCCCACCGCAGAACCGCCCGGAACCAAACAAACTCACGAGGAGCACGAGGTTGAAGCACAAGCCCGACGTTGGCGAGATGGTTGGTGGAGCGGCTACTGCCACCATGACGGCATTTTCTACCCTCGGCTACTTCCCATCCGAGGGACCTATGACGATTACGGCGGGGTCGAGAACCTGGAAGGATTGGCTCCTGCTGTAGCTCACGCGCAGTTCCAAACAGATCTAATGGAATTTCCAAAGGGGCGTTTTGACACCCCACCCGAGATCAACAAATCCATGCCCATCGAAGGCATCCTCAAGGCGGTCGAGCGGGGATCGGTTACGATCTACGGTATAGGCCGAGGATCAGCTCCAGTGGGTTTGTGGTTGGTTCACGAAAACATCTACCAAGCTGTCGTAGACACTCCGAGTGCGGATCGCTGGGGTGAACGAGAGAGAACTAAAGAGCATTATCGGGAAGAAATACCCGGCTACTTGGAGGTGCTCCAAGAAATGGCGAGTGACACACGCACGCACGAGGACTTCGATTCCATGGACATTTTTAGGACTAGCCTAAAAATAGGCTCCGCCGAAGATAACGAACTCCAAGAGATACTCAAAGACACAAAAGGAACACTTAGTAGGATACGTCGCCAGGTTTTGGATATGACTGCGTTTCATGGGGCTCTCCGCCCCCGCGCTCTGTCTACGACCGGCCCCCACTTTGTAAGCGCCTATTTGCATAACGAGTTCGCGGCGAATCGGCTCGAAGCGGGTAATCCCGAAGTCCGGGAGTTGGTTACAGACCTGGCAGACTTCCTTCACTTCCAAAATGCGATGCAATCCATGCGTAAGGGTTGGATGCCTCAGCCTGGATCGGGATCTCAGGACGATTCGATGGAATTCCACTGCGCGGTGGCTGAGGCCACTCTTGACCACGTGGAAGCCTACGAAAAGAAGTGGGCGGAGGAAAACGAATAAGACGAGTAACGGGGTGTAGCGTAGCCTGGAAACGCGCTTGCTTTGGGAGCAAGAAATCGGAGGTTCAAATCCTCTCACCCCGACCAATGGAAAAAATCGACTACAGTATAATCTGTTCCGGCATTCGTGATCTTGTTCGTGAACTACGGGAAGTCCACGGCATAGAAACAACAGACAGTGGTGACGGGACCCACCACGCCGAAGGTATGGATTGTGCCTTCCCGGAACGACACGTTTTCATGCGAGTCGATGTAGGAGTAATGATCGAATCGACAGAGTTTTTGGGGGCCTTCTACCCAAAAGCGCACGTTGAGTGCAGTTGGAGCCCCGGCGAGCCAGCGATCATTATGTTGTGGCCTGACGGTCCATTCACCGAAGGAACTCTATGGGAAAATGGAAAGTCCGAGGGGCGCGCAAAGGCGCAACACGCTGGAGGGTAAAGAATCTGATCAGAAAGTTCGGCGGAAAGTGCCCTGGCTGTGATGTCATGGTCACGTTCAAACATCTTGCCCCGGATCAAGCGACCGTGGACCACGTGGTCCCCAAAAGTAAAGGAGGCTCGGAGGATTTCGATAACCTCCAACTCCTGTGCCGTAAGTGCAATCAGGATAAAGGGGACACACTCCTCCTGGATGACGGCGAAGTTGACGAGGAAGCTTAGACCCCTGGAGTCACAATTCCGTGGCGGGGCGGAAGGAAAAGAAAGCAAAAAGGGTTGGCAACCCAAGGAAAAGACCAATGAGCAAAGTACACGTGAACGTAGGAACTATCGGCCATGTCGATCACGGCAAGACCACTCTCACCTCGGCAATTACCAAGGTGATGGCTGCACTAAACGGTGGTAAAGCGGTTGATTTCGATAAGATCGATAACGCACCCGAGGAAAGATCCCGCGGCATTACAATCAACACTTCGCATGTAGAGTACGAGTCAGCCACTCGCCACTACGCGCACATCGACTGTCCCGGACACGCCGATTACATCAAGAACATGATCACCGGTGCATCCCAGATGGATGGGGCCATCCTCCTGGTAGACGGTTCATCCGGTCCCCAACATCAGACCAAAGAGCACATCCTCTTGGCGAGGCAAGTGGGGGTTGAGCGCATCATCGTGTTCATCAACAAGACGGACATCGCGGATGAAGAACTTCTGGAACTTGTTGAGGTAGAAACCGCAGAGTTCCTGGAAGCTCAGGGCTATAAAGGATCTCCGTTCATCTTCGGGTCCGCTCTCAAGGCTCTGGAAGCCGTCGATACAGACGGCCCCGACGCGCCCGCGTGCGCGTGTATCCGTGACCTCGTAAACGCGACGGATACTCATTTCCCTGACCCGCCGCGAGACTACGAGTCCGCGTTCATGCTGCCCATCGAGGGTGTGCATACTATTGAGGGTCGAGGAACGGTGGTGACAGGCAGGATTTCGCGCGGAGTTCTCCCCCTCGGTGCTTCCGTGGAGATCATCGGACTGACCGACGAGGACGAGAAGCCTCGCTCGGTCGTCGTGACGGGTATTCAGATGTTCCACAAAGACCAGCCAGAAGCCAGGGCTGGTGAGAACTGTGGATTACTCCTCAGAGGTGTAAAGCGCGATGAGGTGGTCCGAGGACAGATACTCGTTTCTCCGGGCTCTGTGAAGCCGCACAGTAAGGCTCAAGCTGAGCTATACGTCCTCTCGAAGAAAGACGGCGGAAGGCACACGCCTTTCTACCCGGGCTACAAGCCCCAGTTTTTCTTCGGGACTACGGACGTGACCGGAACCATCGACGATTTCGTTGATTTGGACATGATCCAGCCCGGTGACCACGCTACGGTGAACATCACTCTGCAAAAGCCGGTAGGCATGGAAGCGGGTATGAGGTTCGCAATCCGCGAAGGGTCGAAGACGGTCGGAGCGGGTGTAGTCCTCGCGGTCGAGTAAAAGAAATATCGGGTTTTCCGATAACTTCAAAGTTATCGGATCTCCCGGTGCCCTTCCTCCTGTAGTTTAACGGTAAAACAGCAGGCTTATACCCTGTAAGCGCCAGATTAGCGCGAGTTCCAGGTTCGATCCCTGGTGGGAGGACAAATATCGGAGTGTAGCGCAGCTTGGTAGCGCGCTTGGTTCGGGACCAAGAGGTCGAAGGTTCAAATCCTTTCACTCCGACCACTATTTCATCGCGTAGGCGTCTGCGCGGAGATCTTCAGCTTGGCGAACGTAGTAGTTGAGCAGGCCACGGAACGCGCGCTCGTAGAGGCTGTCGGCATCCCGTGCTGTGGCTAGTTCCAGCTTATCTATATAGATCACGTAGCCTTTGCCCTTACGTTTGACTTGGTAGCCGCCCACCAGCTTCCGGTCCGCTTTACGCTTCGTAGCCTGTACGAGGAAGTCGGCGATGAACTCCTTGCGGGGCATCGAAAGGGCCTTATCCATGAGCGACATTTTTCGCTTGGCTTCCAGTAGCTTGTCCATATCCGCTTTGATCGACACACCCTATCTTACCAGGAGGATCGTCATGTCTACAGTTAGTGCGCACAAGATCAGAAAAGACGAAGAGTGGAAAGTCGTCTCTGAAGGAGAGTGGAAGTGCTACACAGGGCTACGGAAGATGAATGTCCGCGGGTACCAAATCGGCTGGGTTGGGTACCACGGCCCCTGCTATAAGCCCTCCGGGGAAGTATCTAGGGCTGTTCGAGAGTGTCGGTGTAACTCTTGTACTCTCTTCGAGGAAAGTAGGTATAAAGAACTCCCCGAGTGCTTGCGCTCCGTTGTGGACTCGATGTTAACTAGAGAGAATCTCTACCGTACTACTCCAATCACGGGTGTAAATAAAGTACCCGATCATGGCGGTATTCCAGAGAACAATGGAGATGTAGAGGATGTTGGACGCCCAAGCAATCTTGGGGGTGTGGGGGTGACGATCCCAGACGTACATGAAAATTCCGATACACCCTGAGATCAAACCCATCTTAAACAAGAAAAAATACCCCAGCCCAAGATCTAGAAAATAAGCCATTAACGGATTTAGCTCTATAAATCCGGGTAGCTGCATAACAGTTGCCGTCATAACGGCGTCCATTAGGTTCAGAACAAACAGAAGGGCTAGCGCTCTGACCATTGGAGACTTCACTTACATAGTTAGCCAGACGATCAGATGTAAGTGCAAAAAACTACGGGATGTAGCGAAGTGGTATCGCGCACGGCTGGGGGCCGTGAGATCGCAGGTTCGATCCCTGCCATCCCGACCATATTGGACCGTAGCTCAACGGGAGAGCATTCGCTTGATAAGCGAGAGACGAGAGTTCGATTCTCTCCGGTCCAACCATTTCCTCGCCTGTAGCTCAATGGTAGAGTCTTCGCCCGATAAGCGAATTACGGAGGTTCGATCCCTCCCAGGCGGACCGATCAATTTGAACTACCAACTCGGTGCTTGACTATCCAAGCGCTATTAGGTACGAAAGGGAAGAAAATGACGACGGGAAAGGAAAATCTAGGGCCAGCGGAGAGGATCATCCAGTCTCTATTGGCGTATTCGGACCATATGGTCCACAACCGCCCGGGAATAGTAACTCCCGATGGGCGCACTACGGTAGGGGTTCGATGGGAGCCTGTGACCTGGAAGACCGATGAGAACGGCGTAAAGACCGTTTCCAAGTTGGTTAAACAAGGCAGCAAAAATACCCGCATACCGATTGGGGTGCTAGGTACCGATAATACTGTCACCCATAACGGCACAGTGGTCGGAACCTTCCGTCCGAGCGGTATGTTTCCCGAGGTAGCTGTTTGGTTCTACAAGCAGGTAGCCGAGATTTGGAAGCTCGATAACGAGTTTGCGGCTAAGTGGGCGTCACACGCTTTCACCGAAGATCACCGAGATCTGAAGGTTGTCTTGGCTGCGTTCATGTTGGTTCAATCTCGTAGAGGGGACCCGGTAGTCGAGGCAGGTGAAGTCCTTTTCAACGATGAGGATTTTCGAAACGTCGGAGAAGCAATGATGCTCCTCTACCGTAAGAACAAGACTGATCTGAACCCGAAGCTTCTGCTTAGGATTCACGATGTACTCACCCTCCCGGAGATCGCTGAGATCAACCGAGAGCTGGGCTTCGGTAAGTCGGCACGGCGCCCCTTCCTGGGTCGTTGGCCTCGCGCGGTCGAGAAGTGGCTTCGGTACCGAGAGGATAACCCGAGGCTCCTGAATGGTCTGGTAAGGGCGGGTTTCCGTACCACCACGATCTCTCTGGCTCGCCGGATTGGGTACAAGCCTACCTCTGAAGCTTTCTTCGATGCCCTTCGCTGGAAGCAGAAGCAGTCCGAGGATGGTCGTCGTGAGATGGCCATCGGCAAGGCGGTTAAGGCTGCCGATTCGTGGGAAGGTCTCACGGAGCGTCAGGTCTGCGAGCGCATCGAGAAGGATAAGCTCTCGTACAAGCGTATCGTCAGCCTGCTACCGAAGAAGATCGGCGTCACCCGAGCTGTCATGGCATCTGCTGTTGAGGCTGGATCTCTGTCCGATAAGGACTTGGTGATCCTTACCCCAACCCTGGAGGAGCTAGGTCTCCTCAAGGTTCAGAACATCAAGGCACGCTGGGAGAAGGCAACTCAGGCAGCCGTAGACATGCGAGCCGCGAACATCGCGCGCAACGTCAAGTCTAAGGAAGTCAAAGATGTGCTGGAAACAGCCGCCGATAATGCGGTCAAGGAAGCGGTCAAAGAGGCGGTAAAAAACCTCAGAATCTATTTCATGGTCGATACTTCGGGCTCAATGGAAGGGGCCATCGAAGCGGCCAAGGGATACATCGCGAAGTTCCTTCAGGCGTTCCCGACAGAAAACGTGCATGTCTCTACGTTCAACTCGGTTGGACGAGTTGTTCAGATCAAGCACGCTTCTACCGCGGGGGTGGAAAATGCCTTCAAGGGTATCCACGCTTCCGGGGGTACCAATTATGGTGCCGGTGTTCGGGCTCTCACTAAGTTTCAACCGAAGGTCGATGAGGATGTTCTTTTCATCTTCGTGGGGGACGAAGAAGCTCGCACGTTCGCTCAGGAAGTGCGCGACTCGAATCTTAACCCTTTGGCGTTTGGGTTCCTGAAGACTGTTCCATTCGGAGGAGCTGCCGGATGGCGGTACAGTGCGTATGGGAACGGGGAAAACAACATAGCTGTCCGTAATACGGCAGCCGAATTGGGTATCCCCTGCTTCCTGATCGATGACCGTACCTTCGAGGATGTCTACGCTATCCCCCGGACTATCCGGGCTCTGGTAGCTGCGACTCCTGTCGGCACAACCACCACTCGCACGCGCGCTCCGCGCATAACGCTTGTGGATAAGATCCTGAAGACGGAGCTACTGCAAAAGCCCAACTGGGCATAGGAGATATCACGTGGGGGCTAAATATCATTGTCCGCAATGCGGCAAAGAAACAGCCCCCGTGCGTCACTCCGTCCGACGCATTTTTTGCAGCCGGGAATGTAGTAATCGAAGCCGAAAGCGGCCTGTATTAGATCGCATAAACGAGCTGATACGGGTCGTTTCGGACGACTGCCATCTATGCCATCTATGGACAGGTTACACGGGGTCTGGATACCCCCTGATTTTCGCGGACGGGAAGAAACGTCTGGTAGGGCGTATCCTGTGGGAGCACCACCGGGGTCCCATCCCAGACGGCTTGGTGGTTCGACACAAGTGCGACAATACCCTCTGCCTGAGAATAGGTCACCTTCTACTAGGAACCCAAAAAGACAACATGCAGGACGCGGTTAGACGCGGGCGGATTGCCAGCGGGGACCGCAACGGTATGAAAAAGAAAGCGAGGGCTAGAAGAAATGGGATGGCGTGACCTATTAGAGACTGGCGACGAGAGGGTCATCCTTCCGTGGCTTGGTGGTAGGACTCTCCACTCCTTTGCGAGAACCTGGAAGATTAAGGGTCGGCTCCCGAGAGAGCACGGATGGTACGAATTTAAGATCAAGGGGCGCACGGCTTCCGATCCTCGATCCTCGTATCCGACACAAGAACTCGGTACTACTGTTAGTGTGGACCAGGCGGTGGGTTATTTGGTAGGAGACCACGTGGTCCCCGATGATGCCCGCATTGACCCCGATCCTCAACAGATCGCCAAATGTTCCGAGAGGGTTTACCTCTTAGAGCCTGGACTAGACCGCTTCGCGCGAGTCCGCGCGGGGAGGATTTCGGACGGAACTCCTTTGATCTATATCACTCAGGAGTTCCCCCTCGGTCCCGAGGATGATGTACTGGAAGCATACCTGGATGAGAAGCCTACAGTTACCCACGTCAAGGAGGTCACACCGGCTCTGGACGCGGCATTTCGTATGGAGTCCTGGCAGCGCGATGAAGCCGAGGTACGTCGTCAGGAGCTAGCGCGTATCCGCGCAGAGGAAGAAGCTCGTAGGGCCTTAGAGGAGCGCAGAGCGCAAATCAGAGAATCTCTGGGAGATGGGGCCGGACGCCGCGAAATGGCCAAGGTGGATTTCAAGGAAGCCGCGAAAGCTGCTCTGGTTGTAGGCGGGGCTCAGTACCTAGATCACCGGGCTCATACCCGTAAAGGTGAATGGGCGGTGAAGTACCGACTCAATGGCCGGCGCTTCGAGTGTATTTGTGATGAAGATCTGCACATCGTAGATTCCGGTATTTGTTTGACCGACGATAGGACCGGCGAAAAGGGCGATACTTACTTCACCCTGGAGTCGCTCCCTAGCGTCGTACAACAGGCGATGGACGAGGACGTACTCGTCGTTTACCGCCACGTGTAGGGGAAACATGATTGAAGCAGGAGCCGTTATCGGACTCAAAGGCGAGGTCATTCATTGGCATCTTCCACCCGGACGAACCGGAGGGAGTTTACCGGACAGCGGAGATCTCTGGGAGGTGCTCTGGGAACACCGAACGAACCTTCTAGGTATCGCGCACAGTCATCCAGGAGGTGGGGTTCCCGGACCGTCCCCAGAAGACGTTACTACCTTCTCCGCTATCGAGAGGGCTCTAGGCAAAAAGCTAAAATGGTGGATTGCCAGTTCTGACCACGTTGCAGTATTCCAGTGGGTAGGACCGGACAAGTACAACTACGCGGGTAGCCCGGTTTTAGCGCCTGCCTGGACCTACCAACTCCGGGAACTTTCCCATTATTACCACACACAGGAGAACGGGACATGACTGAGATACTACTAACAACAGTTATCAACACCAACGAGGCACAGGTGAACATCACCTACAACGGCGAGAACGGAAATTTGCCAGATCCGGTCTACTTCGATTCGACCGACGTGGATGTCCTCGCTATGGTCACCGAAGCAGTGCAGACTGGCGGAGTACCCGGAATCGACGCGGTAACTTCCGCAGATTTCGCGGACTTTGTGGTCGAGCGGTTCGCGCCCAACGCGGAGCGTCCTTTCAACATGATCCTCGTCCGCCCCAAGACACCCTTCGGACAGTAGTGGGCGGTAAACCTCGAAAGAAGCCCCTCACCCTGGAAGAAGTGAGGAGCGTTTGTCAGAGTTGTGGGGAACCAAAGCCCTCCACCTATCGACGAACGATCTACGCGCACCACTACACAGGTTCGTGTGGGGATTCTTTCTGCTATGCGTACTGCCGTATGACTTCGTGCCGTCCCACCTCGGTGACGGTGTGTAATGACTGCGTAGCAGCACTCGGAAAGGAGCACTAAAATGATTGTTACCGTTGTAGGAGTGGGGGCTCTGGGATCTCACCTAGTCCAATTTCTACGGAATGAGGACATCGCTCTCAACGTGATTGATTTTGATCGCGTTGAGCAGCGAAACGTGGCCTCCCAGTTTCACACCAAGAACAACGTCGGTAAGAAGAAGACTGACTCCCTGAAAATGGCGATGCAATTCTTCTACGGGCGAAAGATCACAGCAGTGAGCAACAAGCTCACGAGGGACAATCAGAAGCAGCTCCTCGGAAGCGCGGGTCTGATCATCGACTGTCTCGACAACGGAGACGGCCGTAGGGTCATCCAAGACTACGTGCGCGCGGAGGGTACCCCTTGCGTCCACGGAGCCCTGGCAGCCAACGGAGAGTACGGACAGGTCATCTGGGACGAGAACTTCGTCATTGACAACGAGCCCGGCGAGGGGGTCGCTACCTGCGAAGACGGAGAACACCTCCCCTTTATTGGGATGACCGCAATCATGCTGGTCCGAGCGGCTCAGGCATTTCTTCGGTCTGGATCGAAACTAGGATTCTCGATCTGCCCGACCGGGGTAATTCGACTTTAGTGGGTTGACAACCGCTTCCCTTTAAGTGCATATTGCACTTCGTTGTTACCCAACGGGAAAACCTAACAAGCCCTAGAAACGGAGGTTCGATTCCTCCACAGCCCACCATTTTATGGGCTGTTGGTCCAATGGTAGGACACTTGCATGATAAGCAAAAAGCATTCAAGGTTCCCCACTCGGCAGCAACTTTACGCGGAATTTGAGGGTTGGATCCCTCACTTCTTTACCCAGAAGCTATAGCAACTCAAGCAACAACGCTCGCATCCTTCGGGACGCTCATTGTTGACCGCTAACAAGCAAAACTTGGTTCGATTCCAAGATTCCGCTCCATTCGTTACCAAACGCGAAAGTCTTACAAGCAACTAGCAGGTTCGATTCCTGTCGATGGCGACCGCCGTTGATGTCCGATGGTAGGACACTTACCTTGAAAGTAAGCAATTACAGCAATCCAGACCTCGCACTCGGTAACGATTGACCTTTTAAGCCGGACTACGGGCACGGTGCCCGCATAGTCCACAAGCGTTGAGGTTCGACTCCTCAGTCCGGCCCATTTGAAATGACCCGCACGAGATAGCTAACAAGCAATGTAGCTCATTTGGTAGAGCTTCAGTCTTATACACTGACGGTAGCAGGTTCAACTCCTGCCAATGCAACAACACAGCTTCTCACCTCGGTCGTTTCAAATCCTTTTTAGATCGACGCCAGCCGACCGACCCTACAAGCAAATTGGAGGTTCGATTCCTCCCATCCCCACCATTTACGGGGATGTGGGCAAATGGTAAAGCCACCGGAACTATAATCCGGCGTGAAAACGCACTCCCTGGTCATTCACTCGGCGTCGATCTATATTTTCCGTACCCTGTGCTAAGATCAGGATATGAGTCTGCTCAGAAGCAACATGCAATCCCTGCTCGAATCCAAGCGAGGGCAGAAAAAACAGGCTTGGATGAAAAAGTATTCCTACGAGTTGACGAAGCTAGCGCCTGCAATGGCCGGCAAAATTGACTGGGATACAGCGGCACATCTTTTCAACACCGGAAAAGATCCCCGCGCAGCCGCGCGCCAGACAGCCGAACGCGGCTAAATTATTTGCTCGGATAGCTCAGGAGTAGAGCACTGGTTTGAAGAACCGGGTGTCCGTGGTGCGACTCCACGTCCGAGCACCAAAACTGTGTTAAGTTGCGGTCATGGTTGATCGAGGCGAAGCACACGCAAAAGAACTCCACGAGGCTGAACTTGAGAGACAACGGATCGAAGCCATCACGATGGAGGTTGATCTGCTCCAAGCGGATGTTCCCATGCCCTCTGGAAACACCTACTCCCTCGAACTGATCGAGAAGGCCGTAGCTGAGATCCAGTCCCATATCGAGGAGAAAAGGGTTATCGGAGAATTCGACCCCACTAGCAATCTCCCTCAAGTTCAAATGGGGCACGCAACTCATATTGTTGAGAAGCTCGAAGTGACCGAGGATGGAACCATGACAGCCACCCTCCGCCTCATGGCGACCAAACGTACCAGTGATCTTCTGCGGTACCTCGAAGCCGGAGGAGAAATAAAAGCAGCTCCTCGCGGGTTCGGTGAGGTCGGAGATGGTAATGTCATCACAGAGTATTCCATCGTGACGGTGGATCTGCACTCCGCACACCAACCTGCCTCAGCACCGTGGGACGTACCAGAAAAGAGTGACGACGATGAGCGAACAACCGAAACTACTGATTGAAAAAGCTATGGCCGATGAGATCTCGTGGGACCAAGTTGGTTGCCAAGCACCTCACTGTGATGCCCGAATCCTTCACGCCCCGGGCGAATGCGACACGTGTGATCTCGAAGAGATGAAAGCCCTCCACGTAGAACGGGAGCTAGTTGGAGTGAATTATACGGGGCACTCAGATAGACCCTTCCCCTGCCCCGTAGACAAAGCGCGAGCCGCGGACAATTACAACGCCTGGGGAGGCAACCGGCCCACCAAATACGAAGATTGCGGTGACTGCGGGAAGCAAATATCTTCTAATTACCCGCATTTTTGCCCGCCCACCATGAACTGATGGCAAAACTTCGAGGATGGGTCTGCACCACCTGTGGCACGATGATCGCCAAGGTGGGCAAGAGTTTCTATGCGGCCCACGAAGCACACAAGAAAGAGTGCGCGGGGGACAAACGGGGGATCGTAACCTACTCGATCCAAAACATGGGCGGGTAGCTCAGCGGAAGTAGCGCTACTTTGACGCGACTGTAGCTTAGAGGCTAAAGCGCCTGCCCGACACGCAGGAGACCGCAGGTTCGACTCCTGCCAGTCGCACCGAATGAAACCTCGAAAACCTCAATCTAAGTTCGATCTAATGGTAGAGGATCGAGACCTAAGTAGGAACGACAAGGCGCGGATAGCGGAGTCCGCTGTACTTTTCCGGTTAGCGCTGCATTCCATACCTGTGTACGGCAGAGTGTTCGACGGGGAGAAAGCAGATTGGGTAGTAGCCATCGGCAACGAAATGCGCAAGGTACAAGTCCGATGGGCGTCCCATAAGGGGAAATACGGGCTACCCCTGATAGGACTCACTTGTTCTAATGGCCGGAGGAAAGAAAGAACCATGACCTCGGAGGAATTTGATTTTATCGTCGGCTATGATCTCTACTCGGATGCAGCCTACGTGTTTACCTACGAGGAAGTAAAACACCTAAAGAAAGCCGTAACTGTACGAGACGACGCCTTTGAGCGGTGGGACAAGTTACGGTAGAGGTCGTAGGTTCGATTCCTACTCCGCCCACCAACATGGTTCATATGATTGCTCTTGCTCCTCTTTTTTGTCGATGGTAGCTAGAATGGTGTCCTCGAATCCAGTTACTTTCGGCACTGATGGTAATATGTATGGAGGTGCCGTACTTCCTCTAGCAATCCTGGAGCGATGGTTGAACACCACTGTTGTAACTTCGCTTGTGTCCCAATAAGTATCAGGCATTATCGCATCCTTTTCATGGTGTAAGTTCCACCGTTAGGGGCTGTAGCTCAGTTGGGAGAGCGCTACGTTCGCAACGTAGAGGTCGAGGGTTCGAGTCCCTCTAGCTCCACAAGATTAGATAAGTTTCTGGGGATGCCGGAAGGCCGGAGCTGACCCTTGCAAGGTCGGACCAGTGGGAGCGTTACCCACCTTCTCCACCATTACACAGGGAGCTGTTTCGATCTTTATCTGCATCGGGGAACCTTTAGCGCGTGCTGAGTGCTGTGATATCCGTTTGGCGTCCCGTTTGGTTGACTTCTGCGGTGTAGGCTTTGACTCGACCCGCCCCACCTAGAATGATGAGGGTGGTTAGGAGGAGAGTAGCCATTTTGTGTTTCATCTTGTCTTGCCCTTCACCTGTATTGTATGCATGGCTAAGGGATTGTCAATAAGGGAAGATCCGATCTTTGGGGTGATAGCTCAGTTGGGAGAGCACTTGGTCGGCAGCCAAGAGGTCGAGGGTTCGAGCCCCTCTCACTCCACCATAATCATTGAGGAAATAAAGTGTCATTTAGATCGTTGACAATAGCCGCACCATGCATATAATAGGGGTGAGACAAGACGGAAGGGCAAAACCAGATGACACCAGAAACCACCAAAACCACCACCGACGCCGGCCACGGCATCCGCTTCACCACTCGGGACGCACGCACCGCCCGACGCAACTACACCAAGGTGCTAACGGTCTGGTCGGGCCGCGGCAAAAAGCCGGTCTACAACTACCTCGTCAAAGAGGAAGAGATCACCGAGATTGTAGAGCGCTTCGTCGCAAACTCGAAGGCTCACGAAGTCCGCAAAGCCGAGCGCAAGGTAGAACGCGCCGCAGCCCTCGCCGAACTGAAAAAGAGCATCAAGGTGGGAACCCTGCTCCACGACACGAGCAGCTACAACATGACCTTCGTCACCTTCCACGAGGTGGTCGCGGTCAAGGGGGCGAACGTCACCACTAGGAAGATCGACGCCGAAGTCGTCACAGGCGACGGAGGGTACACGGGTACCAAAAAGCCTCTCCCCGGCCAGTTCATCGGCGAGCCGGCCAAAGGCAAGATCACCACCCGCGGAGTCAACGGCTTCCAGCCCACCACCGCGGACCGCGCCCACTACTTCAACAGCTTGGACTAAGCACCTTCCAGCACGCAGGAGACATCCCATGATCGAAGTCGTCAAATCCGTCAATCACCCGCTTACTCCGTTCCAGTCCGAGGCGCTCTCGCTGTTCGTCGATTCCATCACCAGGGATCCAGACTTCGAGCCAGTCGTTACCTGTTTCGAGGTTCCTTCCTGCGGGTTATTCCTGAAGGACGGAACCGACTTGCCCTGCCTCGCGGTGGCTTTCATCCTTGAGATGAACGCCTGGACGGTCTGCGACTACGCCGGAAAAGTTCGACAGTACATCGACGGGGAGGTGAACTAAGATGTCCATCAACCACTCAGTCAAAAAGGGCAACAAGCTCTTGAACCAGCTCTTTGATCGCACTCCCTTTGGATTTGTAGTCCTGTACACCCCCAAACCGGGGAAAGAGACGGAGGCAGCGGCTTCGTGGATACACACGGGCGTCTGTATGAGCTGCCACCTACGCGCGATCAGCGTCGGTAGGTGCATTCAATGCGGCGAGGTCCCCAAAGTATGACCATCCGAATCCACAAGCCCTCTTATGGCTGGGGCACCGTCAAGCGGGTCGGCTACGGCGTCCCCGAGCGAATGATGCACCTCATCCATTGGGACGGGGACCGGACTCACGGGGTCGCGGGCGGGTGGTACGAGATAGGTCCCGAGGACCAGATCGAGGGGGCGGCTGAGCTAGCGGCGCTCTGGAGAGAGCATGACGCGGACATGACTCGGGAGGAGTACCGCACAGCTAGAAAAAAGGCCCGAACCCTAAAAGGGCGAGGCCGAATTGTTGAATGCCCGGTTCGCACCAAGGATGGGTATCCCGGGTTGTGGGTATCCAGCACTGGAGAGATCCAGGGTTGGTACGGGTTCGATAAAATGTGGGAGGCCCTCAAACGGTCGCCCGATTAGCCGTTGTAGCTCACTTGGTAGAGCGTCCGCTTGGTATGCGGGAGGTAGTGGGTTCGATCCCCGCCAACGGCTCCGTTCTCCTGGACCCGATAGGCCATCGGTGGTAGGGATTACGCTTAGCAGTCTCGACTATGAATCGAGGGATGCTGCTAGCGGGGGGCCGTACACCCCCCGCGTTTCGCCACCGACCCGAGGATGGGACGCAGTGCTACGAACGCTGACGCTGAAGGTTCGATTCCTTCCGGTGGTACCAATGCGGGACCTGAGACCGACGCGCTCAGGTGAAGACAAATGCGATCTTATAATTCCCATGACATACTTTGGGTTAGTAAATGTCCCCGCTCCTTCCCGCGTAGCTCTGCCAGATCAGGCGGTGAAAAGGACGTGTAAAGGTGTTTTCGGATAGACTCGGAGTCGAACGGATGGAGAAACACCGATGTCAGACCAGCGCTACACCCACACCATCTACGGGGAACTCATCCACCAAACGGGCGGCTGCCAAGTCTATTTGGACGGACGTAACATTTACCTTGTTCAGGGTCATCGTTATGTATGCGTCGAAAATGCCGACCAAGATGAGATCATCGAGGCTCTTTCCATGGCTAGGAATCTGAATAAGAAGCAACAAGAGCGATAACTATTGACAATCAATCCTCGCCTCTATAGGCTGGGTACTCTTTTGGGCTCGAAATGGTTTCGACGGAGGTGGAGAAGACTGTAATGCGTGCCGAGGTTGGTCGAAGGGCCTCGTATAAAAATCGACCGAAAAACAAATGCTAACAATAATATTGTTGCAGACGCTCCCGTCGCAATCGCGGCGTAAGAGCTGGGCTCTTGGGAGCCTCGAAACAGAATCCCAAGAAACCCCGCATCCAGGGGGACTATCCTGGGTAGGTAGCCGAAACCTCAATCATCGGACATAGGTAGACTTGGATGTCTACTCGGGCTTGTCGGGGCTCTGTACCACAGAGCATAGAGCCGTGAACTAAATACACCGACTACGCACGTAGATTTACTTTCCGACGCACTTGCGGACCTGGGTTCGACTCCCAGCGAGTCCACCATTTAATATTCAAGACACGTCTTCAGGATCTGAAGGCGGGGGTATAGGAAAAACTGCCCCTCCTTGATCCTTAACGTAGTTAGACAAATTGTGGTAGACCGAATAGGCGGCGGTCATGTAGGACGCCATTACGACACCATCGGAAATATCAATATCCGATTCTTTCTCGGCTAATTCGGTAGCACACTCGTCTAACCATCTGTCTATGATCTCGGTGGCTAGCGTTTTTATA
>SDBT01006977.1_pt1 | contig 18658 bp, 12 predicted proteins | sample 2277101 | NCBI WGS metagenome assembly SDBT01 (sample SAMN10404973, study PRJNA504765) | marine sediment metagenome | isolation source: marine sediment core GS10_PC15, 103 cmbsf | place: Arctic Ocean: Southern Knipovich Ridge | collected 2010
TGTCTCTTCCAGGTTTGCTTACGCGAGCCCTGACGGGGTTCTCAGGCAGGAGTTCCCCGAACTGGAAAAGTACTATTGGAAAGGAGGATTATGGTCTCCAAGCTATTTTATCGCATCATGCGGCGGTGCACCGCTTGATATTGTCAAAAAGTATATCGAAAATCAGTAGATTTGTCCTTATATCCAGCCTGAAGTGAGCTGGTTTTACGGACAATATGGATAAACCATGCTGAAGATCAGAAGCTTGAAGATACCTTTTTACTGGGTCCTGATCTGATTGAGAACCTTAAACAAAAAAGAAAAATAATGCTCGAGCACTGGCTGGATATCGAAGATTACATGACCTCACCATTTAAATAAAGACAAGGGATAGAACATTTAAGCTACTGTTATGAAAACTTGCCATTTACTTTATGTATTCTTACTCTTTTTACTTGCTTCGTACGCCTGTAATAAAACGTCACCAGAGAGTCTCATTCTTGATGATTTTGAAAGCCCGTCAATCCTTGCGATCTGGAAGGGAACGGTCTTACTGTCCAGGGAGTTTCCTGCACACGGAAAAAGCTGTCTTGAACTATATTCTTCCGATAAAGAGCCCCTGTGGCTGGAGAGCGAGGAACTACCAAAAGACTGGAGCAATTACGAATATCTGAAATTCGATATCTATAATCCGTCCCCCCAACTTTACTACGGTTACATCGAGATCTGTGATGAACTGGGCACGGATGAACAAGCAGAATTTCATGGACAGAGTTATAACTGGCAAAAAGTTTTTCTGAACACCGGGTGGAATCATTTCGAGTTTCTCCTGCAAAATGCCATGGTATCAGAAGGCGATCGCCCGCTGGCGCTGGACAAAATTCGTAAATTCCGTCTATCCTTCGGCTCAATTGGCCATTCGCTTTACATTGACAACATTCGCCTGGTCAGGGGTGAAGAAAGTTCAAAAACAGCATCCCGCATTGATCCGCGCGATTGCCGCATCGTTATTGACGATCGCTATGTTTATCCGGCTCTTGCCGGTGCAGAGGAAAAAATAAAACCAGGTCCTGAATTAAAAAGATTAAGGGCAGAGGCAGAAGCTGAAGTTGAAAAGCTTGAAAAAGAAGTCAAAATTGCCGAATTGCAAGGATATCAAACCCTGTACCAGCGTATTCCGCTTATTACCGCTGATATCGGACTCAGTATCAGGAGTAAACTGGTGTGGTTCCAAAGCGAAGAAGAGGAAACAAAGATACTGTATGATATTATTGCCTCCTGTTCTGAAGCAAGCAATGAGATAGGAGTTATACTATCCGCACAGAAAAGCAATGTACCTGTACTTGCTCCCGAAAATGAAACGACCTCTCAGGTATTTTACGTTCCGCCTTATCCCCCATTTAATGAATTAAAACCATTGGATGGCTTTTACAGGGACAAAGAAGGGAAACCAGTTCTCATTTTTTCCATGCTCCAAATTAACAAGGGGCCCCTGATGGATTATTTTGCTCCTTTCAACCACCGGTTGGAAAGCTACACCGTTGGAGGGGGTTCAAGATATAACATTGAGAGTTCGCCGGTTTATGAAACATTTCACAAGCATTCCGGCACGCACCGGGTGGGCTGGGACGGCTGGTGCGGCCATCTCATCAAGGACAGGTGGGCAATGGGAGGTAAAAAAGAGGATGTTGTCATCTGCCTGGAAAGTCCACATATCCGCCAGGCCATACTGGAATACATAGAAATGCATTACCATGAATGGGAGGAAAACCCGAACCTTCTTTACAACATCATGGCTTATGAATTACAATATATCTGTTACTGTGAAAAAAGCCAGCAAATGTTCCGCGACTGGCTTAAAACAAAACATGGAAACATTTCAGCGCTCAATCGAATCTGGGGTACCCGGTATCAAACCTTTGCCCAGATCACTGCGCCTGCCACGCATAATGCACGTCCCGTTGATGATGTAAACCGTGCGGCATGGTATGACTGGGCTTGTTTTAACACCAGGCGTTTTACAGATTACCTGAACTGGATTAAAATTGAGATGCGTAAATTCAGTCCGGACATTCCGATATGTGCCGGCGGTACATCATCTATGCTGAGTTCATCCAACAGTGTTACAGGAATAGACGAGGAGATGATAATTAATGAAGTGGATGATGTTATCCTGAATGAATCCGGCAGATCAGCTATCTTCTCCGATCTGTTCTACAGCCTCAGCGAAAAGAAAAAAGTAATGGTAGAACCAGAGATGGGTGGAGGCGTACACGGAATATTGCTTCAATTCCTGCATGGCAAGTCCGCCATTTCCAAGTGGTGGTGGGCAAGCGCTCCCAGCCGGGAATACCTGCAGATGAACCAGTCATCCCTGCCTCATAGTAAAATCATATCATTATCGGATATAAACGAAGTTCTGCGAATAGGTCTCGATGTCAGAAGATTGAGTTCGGAAATTGCAGCGTTTACAGAACCTGGGGCGGAAGTGGCTATCCTCTATTCCAAAACAAGCATCGTACAAGTGCCCCCTCCTATGGTACAGGCAGGCCACACCCCTTATATCGATGCGGTTTATTCCGTTTGGGAAGGCTCCCGTTTCCTTGGCTGCAGGATCGGGTTTGTGAGTGAAAAGCAAATCTTGGCAGGCAAGCTTGCAAAATTCAAGCTCCTTATCGTCCCGGCTGCCAAATACATCAGACCTGAGGTGGTTACTGCTATAATGAATTATACCAAAGAAGGTGGCACTGCAGTAATTATTCCGGAATCATTTATCTTCGATCAATATGCCCGGGAAAATAACAGGATATCAGAACTTGGGTTCAACATAACAGACGTAACACTTCCGCCTGTTATAGGTGAGGGTGAAAAAGTGCAAAACTATGACCAGAGTTTTTCACAGACAATCTTATATGGAGATGTTCAGAAAAAGATAACGACAGTTAACAAGGACATTTTCAAAGACAACACACCAACCCTGACTTTGTTTTCGAATGGGCTGGTACAATCGATTGATCCGGGATCCCACCAGGTACTTGCCCGGTTTGATGATGGGAAAGCGGCCATTGTGCTTGCAGAAAGCGGAAACGGCTCTATTTATTACCTTACTGCACCATTAAAGACCGAGGATTACCATACTCTGCTTTCCCCGCTGGCCCAAAAGCTCGGATTAAAACGCCCTGTTAAAGGCATTGATCAGAACGGGAAGCTGGTTACCGGCGTTGAAGTACGGGCTGTTGAACGCGAAGCAGATTATCTGGTTTATGCATGCAACCTGACAGCGGAACCGGTGGAGTTTGACCTGAAAGTATCCGGGAAACCGGGTGTCATTATCGACATGCGCAGTTTACACGAAATCCCTGAAGGACATGTCAGTCTCGGTCCCTTTCAGGAAACAATATATAAAGTTGAAAAAATGAGTTATTAAAACAAAATGAAATGAAAATGAAAAAACTTAAAATTTACTTGGTCATCCTGGTGATTATTTCGGGAATGGCAATTGAGGTATCAGCTCAGAAAACAATCTATGTGAGACCTGTTGAAACTGACGAGGTACTGACCAATCCTGGGATAGGCTTCATGACCTTTCAACGGTTTAACGGTGATGAACTAAATGAGGGCAGTGGTTGGACCGAAGGCTTCCCGATTGAGTACCAGGAATTTGATGGGAACCTGGAAAACAAGGATCATCCTCAAACCTCGATAGCCTACTTCAGGGTTTACTGGAAGTTTGTGGAACCGGAAAAGGACAAATATAACTGGGCGATGATAGATAAAGCTTTAAAAACAGCTCATGAACGGGGGCAGACCCTTATTCTTCGTATTGCACCTTATGGAACCGGACCCGACAGGGACGTACCGTCATGGTATCGCGCCATGGTAGGTGAAGGGGACGAATGGTTGCCGGACGGGAAGAAAGGCTGGCGGGTGGATGCTGAAGATCCCAGATACGCTCAACACTTCGGAGATATGATAAAAGATCTTGGTCAACGGTATGATGGGCACCCGGACCTTGAAGCCGTTGATCTTTCAATTGTCGGATTCTGGGGAGAAGGCAGAGGTTCTGCCATACTCACTCATACAACGAGGGCAGCTTTGGTAAACGCGTATACTGACAATTTCAAGGAAGCACCTTTGATTATGCTTCTGACAGATGAGGTAACGAACAAATACGGCCTTACACAGGCAAATGTAGGCTGGAGGGTTGATTGCATTGGTGATCTTGGATTCTGGGCTGAAGATCAGGATGGCTGGACTCATATGTACCGTTATTATCCTCAGGGTATCATCAATTTTGGGATGAAGGATGCATGGAAAAAAGCACCTGTCAGCCTGGAAATTTGCGGCACATTCAAAAGCTGGAAAGAAAAACAAGGATATGATGCTGATGATGTGGATTATATCATTGATGAAACATTAAAATGGCATATTTCTTCGTTTAATGCCAAATCATCCGGAGTACCTGAAGAATGGCAGTCCCAGATCAACCGGTGGCTCAAAAAAATGGGCTACCGTTTTGTGCTGCGTAATTTTTCCTATCCTGAATTCGCAGCGCCCAATGAGAAACTTTCCTTCACTTCCTGGTGGGAAAACAAAGGGGTTGCACCCTGTTACAAAAAATTCCTTCTGGCGATCAGGCTTACAAATGAAAAAAGATCTGATATTATGCTCACTGATGCAGACATTACTACCTGGCTTCCGGGTGACAACGTTTTTGATGATGCAGTATTTATTCCCGCGGACATGCCTGCAGGCGAATATAAATTACAAATCGGCATTATTGACCGTCAATCACATGAACCCAGGGTAAAACTGGCCATTGAAGGAATTGATCAGGAAGGATGGTATACTATAGGAAATATAAAAATTATTAAAGCAGAATACTAATTCAGACTTTCGATATAAAGGAGGAATAAAATGATTAAACTCTTAAGGTATCTGATTTTGATATTAGTTTATTTAGCATTAACCGGCTCTTTTCAATGTACTTATGCACAAAAAAATGTAGAAAGCGAATGGGTAAAACATGTCATCGCCAATCAGATAAATCAGGATCATGGCCATTCGGTTAATAAGGGGGATTTCAATGGAGATGGAAGAATAGATATTTCCATTGCCTGGGGGCAAAGAGATGGCGGCAAATCAACAGATGGAATATGGTGGTACGAGTGTCCGTCAAATCCTACAGATTCCTGGACAAAGCACAGAATAACACACCCAAACAATCTTGTTCTTTGGTCCATGGCTCATGCCGTTGGAGATATCGATAATGACGGCGATCTGGATGTTATCGCATTGGGATTCGACCGGGGTGATGTCCAGCTTGCCGTTAATCCCCTTAAAAACGGCGGTGATGTCAACCAGCCCTGGCCCACCTTTAAAATATGGGCGAATTCCAGCAGAAAAAGGGATGGGGAGCGGTGCGAGATTATCGATATTGATGGTGATGGCTATAAGGATTTCGTTTTCCCAAGAGGTCTCGATCCACAGAGCGCTTTCATTTTATTTAACCCGAACGGTAATCCTGCGGGAAACTGGACACAAAAAGAGTTAGGCGGAATTGCAGGTTCCGATGCACATGATATTTATGTTACGGATATAGATAACGATGGCGATCCCGATGTTATTTCCGCGTCCGGGGACGGAATGATCCGCGGTGCCATTTACTGGTTCGAACACCCAAATGGAAACCCCAGAAACGGTTCCTGGACCCGCCACCGTGTGGACAGCGAAAACTGGAACTATGGCGGATTGAATATTGAAGACATCGATGGTGATGGCTATAAAGATATTCTCTGCAACCACGCTCATCACACGCCAGGCGCTTGCGGATACCCTGATTCTCCCAGTGTCTTGTGGTTTAAAAATCCCAAAGGTTCAGGGAGATGGACAGAATATGGTATTGGAAAACAAGCCTATCCACACGCAGCTTCACTTATCGATGTTGACGGCGACGGTGTAAATGAGCTATGGGTACCCGACGCCTCCAATAAACCGGGAGACTGCAACTATGGTCAGTACAGCGGTGGGTTGGTCTATTTTAAGAGGGGTGCGGATCCCACACAGCCCTGGGAGAAATACCGTGTTGCCAAGGCACCTGCTGTTGGAAGACAGGGTGCGGTTTATGACATCGACAGGGACGGAGATCTTGATATTGCTATTTCTTCCGACCACGACGGAAATCACAATATCTCTCTTGTCTGGTGGGAAAACATGTATCAAAGCCGCCCGGGACCTCGATGATGCTATTTGTCCCCAACAATGAGCCAGGCGAAAGGAATCTTCCAGTGAAAGATCTTTCAAAAAATTAATCAGTTGTCCAAATTTCGATTGTTCTGTAAAATTTATAGATTCGATGTTATAATTTAGGACTTCAGCGATACATTCTTACTACTGAACATACCGAATCACATCGTGGAAATATAGGGATTTTTAATGCCCCTGAACCATGGAGGCCCTGGACTGTGGTTTGTTATCAAAATAATTGGGGTGAAAGCCATTTCCCAACGAATACTTTTTATTGGAATTTCTCAAATAAATGGGCAAGTGAAGATGGTAAAGCCTTTTCACTTATTTTCACCGGATGAAAAGAAAATTACTCATTTAACCTCATCAGAGGAAAATTCATTCTGAAATGATAATTAGCTAATTTCTGATTGATGTTTTATCTGATGCAACAAATGTGCCTTCGACAGTACCCCATTCGTCACTTCCGGCGCCAGTGTAAACCATGACAAATCTTTTACCATCCTGGCTCATCCATTTTGGTGAGAAATTCCAGTATACAGTTTTGTACTTCTTGTCTTTTACATGTATTCCTGTATCCCATGCATTTCTAAAAAGAATTGTTCTCCAGGGTCCCCACGGATAGCGGCTTTCATAAATGCCAATATGCCCGTTCTCATCCCCGAAACGGCTTACATGTTGTGTAGTCAGTATGTAACGTTTTAGTCCGACGTTATAGATGACACTGGTACGCATAATCCCGTTTTTACGGTCGGTAAATACGGCTTCGCGCTGGTTTTCATCGGATGACCATCTTCCCTTCCCGGCATAGAATTTCCAGTTGGATTTGCTGTCCAGGCTATCTTCAGGGCATCGCATCAATGAAATCCTGCCTGGTAACTGAACATTCCACAAATTGTCAATCGGACTGTCGATTGTTTCCGTACGTTCCGGCAGGTATACGTAAACATATGGATCCGGTGATTCACCATAGTCCTTGCCAGCCTGAAGGAAAGTCGGACAGAAAAAACCGGGTGAATTGAACCATCCGTGTAATGGGTACCAGTGTTTTCCGTAATCGCTTGATTTGTAGATCTCCTGGTTCATATAACAAACCGAACCATTTTCATTATCGTAGCTGCGCCAGGCATATAATACACCTCCGGCACAAAGAATACCGTAGCATTTTCCCGGGAAGATAGTCTGGGTGCTTTCGGGCTTATTGCCTCCCCATATATTATGGCCCGAATAATTGGTCCTGTTTCCCTCAATACGTGCAAATCCCATGGAAACACGGCCGGTCTCATTGTCACCTCCAAATCCTCCACCATCTCCCCAAGATGTATACTGGTGATTATCAGCTGCCCATGTGATTGTCCAATTATCGCTTCCCGGAGCACACATTTTATTCCCGGGACACTTGTTCCGGAGTGTAGTAAGATCGAAGTTTATGTCAATTATATACTTGCTTTGTGCATAGGGTGCAACAGGCTCTGCCATCTGGTTGAAAAAGCTAAGCGCAAACAGGATTGCCATACACGGAATACTAATGAGGATTACTTTCTTCAATTTATTAATGTTTTGTGAACACTTACCAATTATTCCTGATCTCTCCGTTACGGACCATTTCGCCAATACGATCAATGGTTACATATTCGATATTATAATTGGCATTCAGATATTCGATGGATCTGTTCATGTGCTCAGGTACAACCTCCCGGTAGTCATGGCTGCCAATGATTGCATAATCAGCAGATTGCAGCCTTTGATCGATGGCTGTGATAATAGTCTCATTATCTTCGTCGAGATAAACGCAGGTTGAGAGCAGCGTGATTTCACGCCCGCCATCAATGATCCAAACATTATTTCCCTTATGTTCATAATGAGTGATACCAATTACACCCGGCAGGCGGTCGGGGCTAAAAAGATAATTTCTGATCCCAAATTCATCGTTCAGGAAGATGAGGTCCTCAATACAGTAGAACCTGTCATTTGAGTCGCCACCACCGTAGCGGTAACTCTGAGGTGTCGGTATCCCGGCTTTCTCAATTTCAGCCTTCGCATCTTTAAGCCACTTCATCCGTCTTTCTACAATCTTGAACGACTTGAAATCGTCAGGATAATCCATAATAAACCACTTGAAGTGGACGTGGAGTGAGAACTCATCGATATCCTTGCGGGCAGGAAAGACCTTTGTGGCTAATGTACGTACTTCGATATGTTCTTTATCCACAACAATGAGCCAGGTAAAAGGGACATTGAATTTGTGGCAGACCTCAATTATTTGCTGGGTAAACTCACCCTGAAAGTTTTCGAAATCCCTCGGGGTGAAATAAGCCTCTGCATCGGTCGAGAATGCAATATATTTTATCGGTTTTATGCTGTCGTTTTCCTTTGTTGATGCTGAAGTTGATTCAAAGTTGTACTGCCCGGCAAAGGAGAGATGTGTACAGCATGCTGCAAGTGCAACAGTAAGAAATAATAATTTTTTCATTGCTTAGCTATTCAAATTTAGATATACCTAAAATGCCGTCTACCGGCAAAACAAGACATGCCGCTCCGGTCATAATATCACCAGCGATTCAAATCGTCAAATCTCGGATTCACGACATTATTATAAATTGATCCGAATGTATAGAAAATAGTAAGATTTGTGGAAAAGGAATATTGTGTCGCAAGTTCTTTCTGGCGGAGAAGAATATCTTCGGTAGATGCACCGGCTTTTGGGAGGTTAAGCTGGTTATGGATCATGGATGCGCCTCCCGAAATTTTAATCTGCAATCCCTTGGCAATTCTTATATTCATAGACCCCCTGAATGCAAGATTGTTTTTTGACCAATCATGGAAATAGTTTTTCCAGCCCAGGTAGGCATCAAGGGAACCCCATTTCTGAATCACCTCGGCAGCGATATCCAATCTGTGGCCCCATAGCTGTTCGTACATTTTATCATAGATGGTTGTATCATAATAGTGATGAAATACGGGTCCTGTGCTGTACATCATCCTTACCTGTTTCCTGGTTGACTCCGCATATGGGAAAATATTAAACTCTATCCCCGGAAGAATGTAATACTTCAATTTTAAATTGCTATAGCTGAAGGAACCCAGGAGAGCCTGGCCTCCGACAGACCAGTGTTCCCCTATACTTTTTACAATCAACGCATCAAAGGATTTTAAATCTCTGACACTGGTGACATCACCCTCTTCAAGCTCAAATTTCTGTACAGTATGTCCAAAATCGGGCACAATTTCAATTTTCCAATCTTCAGTTACTTTTACCACACTAAAACCACCCCAGATATTGAATGATTTTCTTGTTTTTTCCCCACTCAGGTTTCCTCCCATAAATAAACTGATAACCCAGTTATTCCATTGGTCATCCGGGAGATCTTCCACAATCTCGTCTGAAAAATTAATCTCAGTATATTTTGCCAGAGGGGTGTGCAAGATATATCGTACAAGTCCCATTTTCAGGACAGAGACCTGACCATCCATTATCTTTTCGGCCGTATCATCTGGACTGCTAAGGTATTTCAGGGTGTCAGCCATGCCTGTAAAATCATGCTGACCTATCAGGAAAAAGGTATATTCTGTTCCCCTTGCTCCAGTTGGCTGGGACGTAATGATAATATATACCTGGGCATCCTTAGGATCACGCACATAGTTGATAATTGGAATTTCTTTCCTTATAAAATCAGTAGAAAGATCATCATCATTGGAGCTTATATAAACTGTTAAGGCATCATTTTTTAAACTGCCTGTACTTCTTTCCAGATCCTGAGCAAGAGAATGTCCTGCCAGCATTGAAAAATGCAGCAAAATAAATAGGTGTGTTTTCATTTTCTGGAGTGTAATGAACATTGGATTGCCAGGGTTGAATAAGTCAGATCAAACTCAATCATCCAAATTCTAATATCCAAATATAAGTTTAAACTTTGTTCCTTGCCTGCAAAACAAGACATGCCGCTCCTATCAGTCCGGCATGATCTCCCAGGCTGGCCTTCACAACTTTTGTTTTTTCGGCAGGAAGGGGGCAGATATTTTTGCGAAGGGATTTTTCCATGGCAGGTGCAAATAATTCCATCGCATTGGCAATTGATCCGCCAAGTATTACGATATCCGGATCAATGATATTGATCCCCCATGAAACAGCATAGGCCAGATGTTCACCAAATTGTTCCCATGTTTGATTGGCATATTTATCTCCATTAAAAGCAAGTTCTGCAATCTCCCGGGCCGGTCTCTCCTGGCCACTGATGGTTTTATAAATACGACTAATGCCGCTGCCGGACACGGTATCCTCGATTGTCTCATTTCGATAGGGTGATGTCCCGACCTCGCCTGCATGCTGGGTTGCCCCTGTAAATACTCTTCCCCTGATCACGGTAGCACATCCAAGGCCGGTACCCAGCGTGTACCCCAGTACAATTTCACATCCATGGCCAGCACCGAAAAAATATTCTCCCAGCCCAAAACAATTAGCATCATTGTCCAGGTAAACAGGGATACCAAATTTTTCCTGGATCGTCTTTCTTAAGGGGAAATTTTTCAATGTGGGAAGAAAGGGACAGTCCAGGATCAGTCCTTCTTTCATGTCAAGAGGGCCGGTAGCACCTATGCCAATGCCCGAGATGTCTTTGATCTTTAACCGGGCATCATCCAGGGATTTTTCTATGGCAATAAATATGCGGTTAACAATGGCCCTTCCCGGATCCTTTCCACCGGTGGGAACGGTATATGGATTTCCAAGCACTTCGCCCTTGACAGTGATAAGGCCACTTAAAATTTTGGTTCCTCCAAGATCAAGGCCTAGAATTGCTTTTTCCTGCATGCTTGTATCAGTTTTGTCTATTCTGTTTCTGTGATTTTCGCACCCCGGGTAAAATATCCAGGTTTAAGGCCAAGTTCAATCGCCCTGGAATTAACCATAAACTGTAAGGGGATTATGCTGCCAATGGCAAACAAATATTCATCTTTAACACCTATCCGGAAAACATAAAGATTTGGATCGGATAAATTCAAATCTCTGTTGGTTATGATTATGACCTTCCCATTAAATTTGGCAATGTCCTTTGCCATCTTCAGGCTTTGATCAAAGGTCTTGCCCTCCGGTGCAAATAGAAACGCTCTGAATCCTTCTCCTACCATCTCCATCGGACCATGCCTGAACTCCCCTCCAAAGCTGCCTCCTGCAGGATTTCGCACTGCCTCCTTGAACATCAAAGCCCCCTGTAGCACCGAAGAATAGGCGGGTCCGCGCCCTATCATCTCAATATAATCATATTCACCTAAAAAATGGTTGATCTCAGGCATCCAGTTTTGATGGCTTTTCAAGAGCTCATCAATGTTATCGATCAATTGCCGTGATTCATCTCTTTTTGCGCTCGTCCATTTTCCTGCCAATGCCCAGCTGAAAATCAGCTTGACAAGGGCTATTGATACGTAGGACTTTGTGGAAGTCATTTCTTCATGACCCGCTTTTGACAGGAGTACTTCGCTGCCCATCTTTGCCAGCCTGCTTGAGGCTTCATTCGTAACTGCGAGGCAGGATATGTCTTCCGGAAGCTTTTGCAGGATTTCAACAACCTCGTAACTCTCTCCGGATTGGGAAACGCAAACTAGCAATGTGTCCTTCCTTAACAGAGAAAAATGATAATGCAGTAATTCACTCGAGTTTATTGCTGAGGCACGAATCCCATAAGCATTTAATAAACAGGAAGCAAGATATGAAGTGAAGAACGAGCTCCCCATCCCCGTCAGGAGAATACCTGTGACCTCCTTTTCCTTATACAGATCTATGGCTTTCTGTAATAAATCTTTCCCCGCTCCGCTTTCATAAAATGCCAATGTGTCTTTTAAGGCAGCAGGTTGTTCCATGATCTCATCTAGGAAATTATTCATCTGTAATATTTTTAATCATTCCTGATAACCATTCGAGATAATTTTTAACAATTTCTGATGAAGCCGCATTGGCACTATTATTCAGGGCAATGGCAACATCCTTTCTGTATTTTTCTTCACCTTGAGGAGCTGTTGCCCTGGCAACTATATCAAAAAGGATCTGTTTGGAACCGCTTTTTGCAAGTGGGTTTTCACCCGACATCATTAGGGCAAGTGGTTCAACAATTTCAGCTCCCAGATTAAGAGCAGCGGTATATGCCTGGCTTCTGAACGCGCTGTCCGTTTCATAAAATCCTTCGCATACATATACAGGCTCAACATCAAGATCCCTGATGTAAATATTGCGGAACCTGGCAAATTGTCCTTCCTTTTCGGCATGGTTCACCTGCAGTCCAATGGCACCACATAGTAGTTTGTCCTCCATGCTTTTGACCGTATCAATATTGGCCAGGGTCGTCATTGAATCATCAACAGAGATCCTTATTGTATTCCGGTCACATCTGATCTCCATCTTATGCCAGATCCCGGTTGATTCATCGGGCCGGTTTGCAACTGCTACATGTCCATACAATGAACCTGTACAATGCAGATCATCTCTCCATGGAGTCCATGGTGCCAGCAACTGCACTTCAACCCCGGTTTCCCAGGCAGCTTTGGGATCGCAGCGTATGAGAACCCCGCTGTTGCCAACATCCGACAACATATATTCCAGGCTAAGTACATAATTGCAATACCACTGTTTTGTAAACAGATCACTCCCCTCTTCACCACCTGTATATAATTCACCTTTGATTAATTCAAAACCACCTTCCGGACCAAGGTTCCAGGCATTCAGATCCCTGCCATCAAACAAGGGTGTTAAACCGTCACCTTCCTGCGGCACACAAGAAGATAACAGAAGCATTGCTAATAAACCGAATAGAACAGTATTTTTCATTTTCAGCATTTTTATCCATTAATAATTTATCCAGGTAGCGACCATGGGGTCCTGTATGCCCTTGACAATAAGTAATTGGCAGCAGGATCTCCTTCAAACTGCTCTGTAAGGCTATTCCACTTTAATTTCCTTTTAAGCCGGAATGATATCAGGGCCAGATACATGGGGAGAGCCATTTCCCTGGCATATGCAAGATTACTCTCAGGCTGATTTCGCGATTTGACAGCATCCAGGAAGTTGCGTTGATGACCCGGGGACCGGGTAATGGATTTAGGTATCTCTGCAATGTCATCCAGCGTTTCATTTCCTATGCGTATTTTTTTTGTATAGTAATCGCATGTTAATGTGCCATCTGTTCCTTCAAAGTGTGCACCGATCTGCATTTTCTCTGCTCCCGGAACCGGCGGCGGAGTAGTAGTCCAGTACAGGTCTAAATCTTTAAACTTAAAATCTGCCTCTATCCAACGGGGAGTGTCGGAAATTCCATCCCAGGGTCTTTCTCCCCGGGTATCAATGCTATATAATCCCTTCGGACTAAGCGACATTGATACAATATCCGCAATGTGACACCAGAAATCACCGAAAACACCCCCGGAATAATCAAAAAAGTGACGAAATGAGCCATGACAGCGTACAGGTGTATAATCCTGATAGGGAGCTGGGCCTGTCCACATATCCCAATCAAGGGTATCGGGCGGAGTCTCAGAAGCCGGGAAACCAAGTCCGGGCGAGCCCCCGGTTTTCCATAAACGTACTGTGTGAATTTTGCCCAGGGTTCCGGATTGAATGATCTCAGCCACGCGATGATAGTTATCCGTTGCATGTATCTGTGTACCCAATTGAAAAACAGCCTCATTTTCTTCCCAGATTCTTTTCATCACCTGCCCTTCCTGCACAGAATATGACAAGGGCTTTTCACCGTAAACATCTTTGCCTGACTGAAATGCCATAATGGCAACCAGGGCATGCCAATGGTCAGGGGTTGCACAGGTAATTACATCAATATCTTTCCTGTCAAGGACATGCCTGAAATCAGTATATGTATCAGTTTTTGTTAATGGATGTTTCTCTTGGAGAAGTTTAAACTTCTCTCCTAATCTGACTTCATCTACATCGCAGAGGGCAACGGTTTCAACATCAGCAAAATCTGAAAACCAGTTCAAGTGTGCCCTTCCCATATTGCCCATACCTATATGCGCTACTCTTATTTTATCACTTGGTGCAACATACGGGTAGGTACTTGAAAACAAGGGGAGGCCGACAAGTCCAATGGCAGTATTTCTTAAAAATCTGCGACGGTTAATATTTGTTCCGGATTTCATAAACAATATTTATTTAACGTGAGTTCGACATAATTTCAAAAAGTTAATGCCAATGATTGATCGACAACTTCCAGATTCAGGGTGGGAATTATTAGTAAATATGTGTAAGCAATCAATCATGAATAGAATTGATCTGACACCTTATTTTTGTGAACAGTAAAGTGGGCAATTCCGGAGTCTTTAAAAACCTCTGGTACACTATCTGCTTGCACATACGCATCTAACATAAACTTATAGTCTTGCATTACTATGTATCTCCTCCAGCCTGACACTTGTTCCTTGTTTTTTCGGTTCTTTTATCATATTACCTGATTCAGGTTATTTTTTGCTTTCCAGAGCTTGATTGTAAGCAGTGATAATACTTTTCCGGGTTACTAGACCAATTATATGTTCCTTATTATCCCGATCCACTACCGGTATTCGGCCAACATCTCTTGCTGCCATTTTGTGTAAGGCGGTTTTTAAACTCTCTTTCGAAAAGCATACGGTAATATCTTTGGTCATCACCTTTTTCACCTCAGCTTCAGCATCCCCCTTACCAAGAGCCCTGTTAATATCCTTACGGGTTACTATTCCGACTAATTTCCCGTTTCTATCAAGTACAGGAAAACCTCTATGGCTTGTGGATTTAATCATCAAACCCACATTTCTGACCGTATCGGATTGCAAGACTGTGAATATATTGAGGATCATAGCTTCAGAAACAGTGATAGTTTCCATAAGGTCCCCTACCTGATATTCCTCGACATCAATACCTTTCCGCATCAATTTTAATGTATAGATCGATTTCTTTGTCATCCACCTGACTAATAAGGCTGAAATAACACAAGCAATCATAAGGGGGGGCAAGATTTTATAATTACCTGTCATTTCAAACAGGAGAAGGATAGCAGAAATTGGAGCATGAGATGTACCAGCAAACACAGCTGCCATTCCGACCAAGGCAAATGCGCCAGGAGGTATGATTATTGTTGGGAAGATTAGGTAGATTAATTTTCCGAACGCCTCACCCAGTAGAGCTCCGATAAACAGAGAAGGGGCAAAGATTCCTCCTGAGCCACCAGATCCAAGAGTTATAGAGGTGGCAATGATTTTCAGAAAAACAAGTGTAATGATAACACCCATTGCAATTCCCCCGTTGATAGAGTTTTCTATGACTCCGTACCCAACACCTAATATTTGAGGGAAATAAAGGCCGATCAGGCCAATAATCAGTCCACCTATCGCAGGTTTAATGTATTCCGGTATTTTAAGGCTGTTGAAAATATCCTCACTTTTGTACAATGCTTTGATAAACAGCCATGCTGCAAAGGCAGATAGTAATCCAAAGACAAAATAAAACGGGATATCCAAAAGGCTGTATAACTCAAAAGTCGGAGTTTGAAAAGCCGGATTATCACCAAGGAAATGCCTGGAGATCACTGTAGCTGTAACAGATGAGAGGACAACGGATGAAAAATTTCTCAGACCATATTCCCTCAGGATAACTTCCAGTGCGAAAAATATACCTCCTAAAGGGGCATTGAAAGTAGCGGCTATTCCTGCTGCCGCCCCACAGGCGACTAAAGTTTTAGTCTTTTCTTCAGTTAGCCTGAAAAGTTGCCCAACTGCGGATCCTAGTGAAGAACCAATTTGTATGATTGGTCCTTCTCTTCCTACCGATCCTCCTGAGCCAATACAGATTGAAGAAGCAAGTGCTTTCACGAGTGCTACCCTGGGGCGTATTTTTCCACCATGAATGACAATGGAGTTTATTACTTCTGGAACCCCGTGTCCCCTGGCCTCTCTGGCAAAAAGATGAATTAAAGGACCTATGATCATTCCTCCGATCGCAGGAATGAGAATGATATAATAGTGCCCCATAAAATCAAGAAGATCTTCTCCTTTCACAAAGAATAAATGCTGGAATTGCTGGATCAACCAGCGGAAAATAATGGCTCCAAACCCGGCGCCCAACCCTACAAGAGTGGAAAATATAAGAAAATAACTTGCACTTGAGGTTCGCAGGTAATAGATCAATCCTTTACTCCGAAGTTTGATCTTTCGACCCAGCAGGTTATCAAATTTAGGCCATTTCATTACAGGAACCAATACCTAATACAAACATCTAGATTCATTTCATTTTCCTGCCCCATTTTTTTGTTAATGAATTTTCAGAGAAATATAATGGATTAAAAGCATGCATAGAAAACCGGTAAAAAGTAAGTTTAAATGTTTTTTAAAGTTAAGACAATTTCACATGCATTTTGTTTCGTCCAATACTCTAATGTTAAGGTTGAACGGGGTAGTATATTGGTTTTTAATGCGAGTAGGATGGAATTCGAATTGATATGGTACAACATAAAATTCTGATGCGAGTCTTACATTAATTTTAATCTTTGATCCTTTAATGAATAACAAAAATACGAGGCTCTTTTTCAACCCTTATATTTCCATATATATCTGCTGCTTCTATTTCAACTGTATACAAACCGAATTTCTGCTCCGGGATCTCTTTGCTGAATACATTGTCCCCTGCTACCCTGTCCCCTTCCACTCCATCATCATTTAATTCAACCTCTAAATATCGACCGGGATCATCTTTCATGGGATCATCAGTTGACTTAAGGATGGCTTTGGCATACTGTATCTTTCCCCCGTCATGAATGCAGGCCTGGAGTGTATTATTACCAGGCAAATGTACCCAACGCACCATAGGTGAGGTATGGTCTTCCCCGGATATGCTGATGGTTATTTTTCCCCTTTTAATAATATGATCAGGATAGTCCGGAAGCCAGTACTCGGAAAAAAATTCCACCTGGTGATCTTCGGGACAGTCAGAAGATATTATGGGGACTGAATATTTTGCCGAACCTCCAACATGGTCATAACTGCCCCAGCTATCAGACACCCTGGTGTTTATACCCCCGGGATTTACATATGGATCAGAAGTATACAGGAAAGTCCGCCGATATAGATCCGGATCTCCCGTCAAAATTACAATAGACTCTCCCGGATTGGCTACCCCATCTCCATTTCCGTTGCCCAGGAGAACAGTGACTGTATCATCTCCCGCTTCTGCAATCTGAAATGTTTTGCCATCGGCAATTTCAAAATCCCTGATCACAGGCTGGTCTGTCATTAGCGGTATGTCAATAAATTCAGTCCATTCGCGCTTATCCTGGTCGGTAATGATCAATTGAAATCTTTCCACTTCAATACTATCTACCTGCACAAAAAAAGTAAATGGCCTGTCAGCATCTTTTGTTTCATTGACCGAAATACTCCCATAAGTTGATGCATCTTGAATTACCCTGGCACTCTTCCTGGTTTCCAGTAATTTTGCTGATACATCCCCTGCCCTGCTGCCTCCTTTATTCAATAACTTCACCGAAATCCTTACATCTTTATTCGGGCTTGCCCATCCCATATTTTCAATCTCCCAGGAGGCTATACAGATATTTGGTGGATCATCCATCCGGTTGATCCCTATTTCGTGAAGTCCACCGTTAATATCTATTTTTAGCCGTCCCTGCTCATCGCTTTCAAGAACTTTCTGTGAGCTGATTCCCTGATGATAATCTATATCATTGATCAAATACTCCTGGTTCTTTTCATAAACAGGGGCAGTAGTCAGGGACAGATCAACAAATGGCATCAATTCGCCATCCGGCAGAAATTCCCGTACGGAAGATCTGAAACCCCTTGCATTCACGTTCTCCAGGATGGTAAATCCGGGTACAATACGGTCAGAACCAACCTGATATCCCCAAACAGAAAACCCAGGATAAACATCAATATGATGCCATTTTTCAGGTTTTCGGGGTGGATTCTCAAAGCTTCCCATTAAAAAGTCAAACATCTCAGCCAATCCACATGTGGAATGTGCCGCTTGATAAATCTTGTATTTATAATTATCCATAACCTGCGTCCAGACCTTGTTCATGTCCAGGTGGTAACATCGGATAAAATCTTTATTGCCATAGTTGAGGCGTACATTCATGCCATCATAATTTTTGTACATATCCATATGGCGGTATTCAACAGGTGTATTTTTCGGTCCGACCCAAAATTCAGTGGAACCGCAGAAATTTCCCGCTGCAGATAAGAGATGCGGGTATTTCCCCCCGATCCAGAAGGTCATAAACCCACCCATGGAAAGTCCGGAAATTGCCCTGTGCTCCCGGTCAGCAATGGTATTGTAATGGGCATCTATATAATCAACCAGTTCGGGAAAATAAATAGGGTACTGGCGTTGGTTTTCAACCGGACTGACATTGTAGGGGCGTAAATAATATTCCTCATCCGGATTCCG
>SDBT01006979.1_pt1 | contig 18654 bp, 38 predicted proteins | sample 2277101 | NCBI WGS metagenome assembly SDBT01 (sample SAMN10404973, study PRJNA504765) | marine sediment metagenome | isolation source: marine sediment core GS10_PC15, 103 cmbsf | place: Arctic Ocean: Southern Knipovich Ridge | collected 2010
TAATGACATTTTTGAAGGACCTTATGTATTTGATATACAAATCGATAACGCAACAAAAAGATATACAGTTATAAGGAACCAAGAATTAACTATATTATCAGGTGTAACTCAAACTTGAGAGGCAGCATTCATTATGTTTATCAATTTATATTTACTAATCATTTTAAGATCAGTAGGTATTAAACTTAAGAACTCAAATTCTTTTATTGTATAATCTAATCGTATGTCATGAAATAAATGCCATCTATCTTTATACGTTACTATTAGTAATACTTTACCGCCTAATTTTCTATGTTGCATAATCCAATTATATTGACCAGGTCTATAAGATATTATTATTCTTGTTGATGCTCGTGTTGGCCAACGCTTTAATTCTTTAGCTTCAATCCAAAGATCTATCCATTCAGTCCTTAAATACCAATCAGGGAAGCCAACTTCTGTACTACCTGATTCTATTTTATGAAAGTTAACAGGCATATCTTTCAGTTTTTTCTTGAAAGTTTGGGCCATTTTCGTCTCTATCACAATATTATCCCCCTAATTTGATCTATTTATTATTCTCTAGTCTTCAGCAATCAATGGTCAGATAATTTTATCATAATCATCTATATATCTATATCACTATAAATAATCTTCAAGAATCAATGATTGGATGAAGATTATTTGGGGTATACTTGCCTATTTTTTCAACAGGCATATCCCATGTAAGATTATACGTGAATGATGGACTTACTACAGCACCATTCTTATATATTTTAATAACTAAGAAAGTTATACCTTTTGGTATGTAACCATTACCCTCTTTCTTTTTCCATGACTTTGTAAACTTATAAAGACCTGTTTCTTCAATCATCATACTTTACTGCTCCTTTATATTGTACACATAAACTTTTAAGTGTGCTTTTCTTGCAATATCAATCATATATTTAGTACCTTTACTTTCACCATCCCATACTGCAATTAAAGCTTCTGCATATTTTGCCATTTCTTCATTACGATAATAACCAGCAGATTTTCCATATATACTCCAATAAGGTAGAAATTGCTTCATTGGCAATTTCATAACTGCAGCATATTGTTCACCATAAGTATCTGCACCTTTTGCACCACCACTTACGACTTCTGTGATATCAAACTTAGCAGCAATTAGGGCGTTCAATAAATCATGATAATATACATTTTCTCTACTTCCAGCAATTATTACTTTCATTCGCCAACCTCCACATGTTCAAGAGTTATTTTAACTCCTTTATAAATAAAACTTAGAGGATCAAATGTTTCTACGTCTTTTTTAAGAAGTACAGACTCTAAAAATAATTGTAATCCAAAAACGTTTAATCCTGCATCAATTAACATTTGTTCATTAACTACTGGTGTAACTTTTCCTTTCATTGCTATTCTCCTTATAAATCTATATATTGTAAAGGATCTACAAACTCATCATCTGGTGTTTGTATACTTAAATGTAAATGCTCATTCCAAGATTGACCTGTATTACCTTGTCTTCCAATAGCTCCCTCAGAAGGAAGTAACTTTCCGTTTCTATAGAACTTACCATCTATCAATTTATCACCTTTCATAACATATAATTTCGATAAATGACTATAATTACTTTTCCATCCATCATCATGTTTAAGTACTACATAGCCACCATGTATTGGATGTCCTTTGTAATATTGATCTGGTGCTGGCCATGTTTCGAGTATTTCACCATTTAAAACAATTGGTCTAATTAAGCAATGCCATGTACCTACAATGTCTAATCCTTTATGATTACTTGACCTTGTACCACCAGTATAAGGATTAAGTAATTCTCTATATCCCATAGGACTTGTTAATTTGTCAAAATCTTCTTTAGCAATAGGACTCCTATATTTGTATATATGAACTTGTCGCTCTATGCGCATATTGCTCAGTATATTTATAGTTCTATTCGCTAAAGCTAAATTCAATCTTTCAAGATTTCGCTGATCATAAAAATTTTCTATCTGCGCTGCAAACATAATAGCAAATATTAAGATAAGTTCGTACTTCATAATTTACTCCCCTTGAATAACAAAAGTTTCATAATTACAAGTATCGCATTCCCATTCTGTTTCGTCGAAATTAAGAGTCACAGATCCTTGTTCACAGTCTGGGCATGGATAACTTTCTTTTAGATCTTCTGGTATATCTTCAAAACTCATTTAGTTTACCTCCATCTTTCCACGAGGAAAGTATTTTATATCTCCATCAGCATCAAATTTTTTTTCTGGAATACATTGACAAAAGACGCCTTTGAATATATCCATTGCTATTGCTCTTGCTTTAATATAATCTTCAGCTCCAATAACTGCTACACAATTTTTGTCAAATGTTTTCCCTGCAATACTATGAACATGAATCTGTCCAAATGTAATAATAAATTTACTCATGATTCTGGCTCTAATGTTTGAATTAACCATCTGGTTATACCCCCTGCAGGACGTACTACAAGTAGATCAATACATTCAATATGAACTTGTATTGCTTGTTCTTTATTGCCTTCTTGTGTTCCTGATATAGGAATCAGTGTTACTGACTTATCATCATTTGTATGACATATAGGACACTTAAAATCTAACATGTTTGGATGTTCAAATATTCTCATTTTCTTATCTCCTTATTTTCCTTATTTTCATTATACCATTTAATGAATGCATCAGCTCCTCCAGTCATTATTATTTGTCTTCGTCCTTTTGTGTGTTTCCATTTACCAGTATGAGGATAAAAATCTACTTTGATACATCCTGGTTCCCTTATCAATATACACGTTTTCACATCAGGATCGGCCCAAAGGTAATTTGATCCAATAAGATTCATTATTTCAATGTTCTCATCATACTTCTGTTGCTTATATTCTGTCATTGTTTCCATCCTATTTCTTTACTAATTGCTGTATGTTGAGCATCAGTAATTGCATCCCTTTTTTCCTGCATTATTTTAATAAAGTATTCACCTTCATCACCACAAAGATATGCATGACCTGTTGGTGCAAATTGCCATAATTGAAACATAGAGCGATAGTCCATATCGTCTATACTCTTTTTAATTCCTTCATCCATCTCCATCTCCATCTTTTATCTCCATTGCCTTTATATTAAACTCTTGAACGAAATCTTGTAGACCATAAAGTTGACGATGTAAATACATTCCAGAATGAATACCTATTTTAAAATCAATACCTTTACTTTCGGCCATACCCATCATTCTAAATAATCCATCTCTCTGTATTCCTCTTTCCTCCTTATTAAATAAATCTATACCAATTAAGTGAATAGTTCTATAACCTGTAACAATTGCAGTTCCTACCATCCATGCTGCAGAAGAGTGAAATAGATCTCCAAACATACTTCTTAATTTATTTATAGGTATCGCACTGAAGGTAACTATTGTTCCACATATATTATCAGGTCTATCAAGTTCTTCAGGATGAAGTCTGAATACTTTGTTTATCCTATCTCTTAATGGTAACTCATCATATGTTGATTGTGATGCCCATGTCTCACATTGTATATTTTCAGTCATATAATCTGTATGACTTGGTCCTCTTCCTAAAATTACTACTGTTCTATTTCTTCTTATTATTTCCATTCTCTTCTCCTATTTCACTATTACAAAGAGGCATATCACCAGGATGTATAGCTAATGTAAATCGTGGATGTGTATTTATTCCCATAGCTTCTCCTAATGCTTGTAATCCTGCCGCATGTTCAGGGCATTGATATACTCTATTATCACCCCATATACTTTCAATTGTTGCTAACTTTCCACATTCCATCTTCTTTTTTCCTTTAGCTCTGTCCATGATTTTTGATATAGTTTTTCAAGTGTAGATACAATATGACTGTATCGACAATCTATTCCATAACGATCACGAAGTTTAGCTCCCATTGTTTCAAAATAAATACCAATATCAATTAGTTCCCTAAGCAATACTTCTTCTATTTCACTCATTTCCTAACTCCTTGCTCATTATAATGTGAGCTAAAACGACCATTGCTATAAGTAATACAAAACTTGCAATGTTTATGATTATATCAGGAACATCATTTGATATTAGTATTCCTATGATACCACCAAGTATATAAGAAGTTATGACTGTCATTACTAGTTTAATGTTCATATTTCTTCTCCATACATTTTAAACTCTTTTTTAAGTCTTCGTCTAGTTTTCTTGTTGAGTTTAATTTTGGGAGTTTTTCTAACTCGTTGTCCAGTAGAAAGAACATTGTAATCATCATCATTAGGTTTTGTCTTTACTGCTCTTACTTGCTTCCCACAATGAGGACAAGTGCATATTCCATGTCTCCCATCTGTCATTTCAGTATTTCTTTCTACAGGAAAAATCATTCCACATGATTCACGGTTACATTGTATTTCATCATATTCTTTTATTTCAACTTTTTCTTCTGACATTCTGTCTCCTCCTCTTCAAATTTTGCTTTAATTACAATATAAGTTTTATAATCTTTAGCATACCATTTAATATCTTCGAGTGTTAATTCAGTATTCCTTTTGTCTGCTGGCAGTCTTAATTGTATTTCAGTATACTTAGCTGCATGTACTGCTAATCTATAGGGTAATACGCCTATAGCATGCTTACCCTTTAAATCATGAGGCTCTGCATGTGATATAACTTTTGTATCAGCATCAATTAACTTTTTTGCAAGAAGATACGCTGCTAATCCTCTATGTCTAGTAATTACTATCTTTTCCATTTATTTCTCCTTTTCAATACCAAAATTAGGGTCTTGAAGGGCTTTAAGTAGAGTTGCTGGTTTTCGATCTTTAGGTTCCTTCTTGTGTGCCCAACATGGACCAAACTCAATATCAGCAATTATTGGTACTTTAATCTTAATACAGGTCTCCATTATATGTTGTAACTCTAATACTGCTTCAACACCTTCCATTGTTGGTGGTACGGATGCGTCTAACTCATCATGTACTGATAAATGAAGAGGAAGTGTATCATATATACCAACTTCATAAGTATCAACCATAGCTTGTTTCATTTGATCAGCTGCAGATCCTTGAATTAACCTGCAAAACATAGTATATGCTTTCTTTTTATTCACTAGATGCGATCTACGATTAAGTATTGTTTTGATATATCCTCTTCTCAATGCGATCTGTTGTACTTTCTCAGATGTTGCTTTTATATAAGGTGCTTTTGCATGATAGATGTCTAAAATATCATAACAATATTGTAATTCCCATTGAAAATATTCTGCCATATGCTTAGCACCCATTCCATAAGCTACACCAAAATTAAGGTTCTTTGCAAATCTTCGTTTCAAACCAGTCAAATCAATTATAATTTGATGATAGTCTGTATTTGGATCTTCATTATATCTTGCTCGTACTGCATCACTTCCTTCACCAATAGCAAAGTGAGCTGTAAACCTATACTCAATCTGTGAATAATCAATCTTCATCCATTTATGACCTGGAAAAGGAATGAAAGGTTCTCTTGCCATATGACCTAAATAAGTATCAACATCAGGAGAAGGTATTTGTTGTAGATTTGGTTTTGCTGATGAAAGTCTACCAGAGCGTGTACCATTCATTCCACCAAGTTGTTCAATTCTAGTATTATAAAACATACAATGAATTAGATCATTCTTGCATAGAAAAGTCTCGTATGAACCTGTTAGAAAATTGTTTATCACTGTACCCGCTTTCTTAGCCCAAAGTATTTTATCTACCCATTCATTATCAGATGCTAATCGTTTTAGATAATCTTGATCAATGGTGTCATTACCTACTGTTATTCCTTTTGCCTTCATCTTTGCTGTTGGTAGTTTCTTCGGTACTTTTAAACCTAATTGTCTAAATATCTCTGCTACTTGTTGAGTACTATTCAGATTGAACTCACCAAACTTGGCGAATAATGCATTTTGTCGTTCTTCTTTATAATTTGTTAAAGCCAATGCATTTCTATCACGTTTATCTGTATCAATCAATACACCAGTTTTTTTCATTAACTGCATAGGTTTCAATAAACGAGATTCAAGTAGAAATAAATTCCAAGTATTTTCAGCTTCCATAATAGGTTTTTGAAACTCAAATATCTTAATAGGTTCATCAACATCACCAATTGCATATTCTTCAACCATACTAAAAGGCATCTTATATAACCATTCTCTAAAATCATGTTTTCCAGTATAAGGTAAATTATTATCTATACAGAATTGAATTGGTTTTTCAGCAATTTTACCAATACCTAAGTATTTTTTAGCAAGGTGATCTAAACTATTATGCATTTGATTTTCATCAATTAAAGGTTCAGCTACTTGTATATCATACCACATACCATTTACTGGTATTCCATCCCATTCAAGCATGAACTTTGGTACATTATCAATTTTAGATCCTTCCCAATTTTGTAACCATCCAATATCATATTGAATATTGGCGCCAATCTTAATTATTGGTAAAGCAAGAATCCATTTAAGTATTTTAATGCTTATTAAACGTTCTTGTTTAGTAACATCATAATGACCTATATTATAATATTTACGGAAACCAGTATCGGTACCTATACTTACACCTAAAATATAACCGTCATCCCGATATTCACCTGGACCTATATCAAGATTGATACCAGGATCGTAAGTTTCAATATCAACTGCAATTATATTTGCATTTTTAATTAGTTCTTTATCACTCATCTTAGCATCCTTTCTCTATTCCTTTTATCTCTAGCATCTTTAAAACATTCTGATGAACAATATATTTTAGCATGATGTGCAGTTGAAAACTCAAGACCACAAGTAGCACAAATAACTCTGTGTGCATCGACTGGTTTATAGAATCGTTTTTTATGCTGCTCATAGCATTCTGGTGAACAATACTTCTTTTTACTATCGTTACTTTCAAATGACTCACCACATTGAATACATTCTTTAGGTCTCCGTTTTCTCTTCTTGTAACGATATCGTCGTTTATAAACCAATTCTCTACATTCAATACAACAATAGATATGATATGGTCTATACAATAAGAAGACTTTACCACATTGTTTACAGAGATTATATGTCTGTATATCTTGTTCACCTTTCATGTGTCTATACGCTCAATTTTTCCATCTATACACTTAATTTTCCTATCTATTGTTCTAATTGGTTTTTTAGATGTACAATTACGATTTATTCGTTCAATCTCAAACATAAGATTTGTTACTGCATGTGCTAAACTAGGTAAATTAGACTCAGAATCAAAAGGGAAACCCTCAATATGCTTTCTAATATGTCTTATAGCTGCATCAAGATGATCTATTGATGTTGTTGATACCCAATCTTCTGAATTACCATATTTTTCTATTCCGTACATCCTAACATTTGAAATATTTTTAATCAATGAAGTATACATCAAACTTGGTTTATACTTTCCTTCTGTATCTTTACTCATTTGTATTGCTCTCCTTGTAAATAGAATAGATTTAATCTATTCAATTTGAAATCCTTGAAAAACTCAACACCACCACATTTATCAAATATCCTCTTAAGTTGACTAAGACATACTTCAACATCGGCAATTTCTTCAATGACATGCATTGTATTACCATTACCTCTAAGCATCTTTGTAAGTTCTTTAATCAATTCAGCAAGTTCTTCAATTGTGACAGCAAATTGATTATTAAGACCTTTAGTATCCAATAATCGCTTATAAATATCCTGCTCTTTTTCTTTTTTCATTTTATACCTCAATATAGTTATCATAACCATTCTTACTGGTACTATGAATTATATGTAAATTATTTTTCGCTCTTGTTAAACCTACATATAAACATCTTAATTCAGAATCAGGATTCTTTTCAAAATTAACTTTCACTGCTTTTGTAAAATCCATCATAATTATTACGTTATCTGCTTCACCTCCCTTAACACCATGTATTGTACTAATATCAATTTTAGGTTTTTCTAATTTAACCTTATTCTTTATTAGATCCCTGTAATAAGCAATCTGTTCACGATCAAAATTAAGTGATTCATACCATGGATGTGCAATATTTGCATTCTCTTTTAAGTGAGGTCTTAAACTCATCATCAATTGGTCGTTTATCTTTTTGGTTTGTCGATAATGTTCATAAGTATTTATAGCTTTAATTTCTTTTTCTGAGTATGATAATTTGCCTTTCAAATTAAATATTTCAGATTGTTTCAACAAATATGTTTTATATAAACTTAAAAACCAATTATTTCGTGATAGAAAATAATAAGTTTCATCAGGTTTTATTGTCAATTCGTCTAAAGTATTATGATGATAAACCATTCCACCATCATCAACAGGTTTAAAGTCCTTATCTACTCGATTCTTAATATGCGCTGATATAGTTTTAGCATACTCTAATATATCCTTTCGCATTCTATATGATTGATGTAGAATTATTCGTTCGCTTTTAATATTTAGAAAATACTTTATATCAGCTCCAGTCCATTCATATATAGCTTGATCATCATCACCTGCAATATATACTTTTTTACAATTCCTAAAAGCAACTTCACACATCTGCCATTGAAGAGTAGTTAAATCTTGAGCCTCATCGATTATAGCTACTTCAACATCTAAAGGTTTATCTGCTTTGATAAACTCTTGAATAATATCTGTAAAATCAAATATATTAGTATGCAATTTATATCGTCTATAATTATGAACTACCAATTTTAAAGTTTTTATATTCATACTATCCAATAAATGTGTAGCCATTTCTTTGTTGCTTCGCGATAAAAAATCGTAGAATAAATAACGATCGTCATTATGGTAAAACTCTTCTGTGTAATATCCAGTAAACTTCATACCCATTGCATCAGAAAATTGTTTATAGTCTTTCTTGGATATTAAATCATACTTTGAATACTTACCTTCACGAAAAGCTATTGAATGTAATGTACGAAAATATGGTAGATCTTTTTCTTTATAACTAAATAATTCCATAGCTCTATCACGACCTTCATAACTACCTTTCTTAGTAAATGAAACATACGCTATTTTATCTGGATCATGTTGTGCTAATTCTTTTTCAAGTATATTCATAAGCTCAGTAGTTTTACCACACCCAGGTGCACCAAATATTGTGGTTACATTATTCAAAACTTTCCTCTTTTCGTTTTAACAAAACTCTTAAAGCCATTCCTGCATCTCTTCCAGCTATTCCTCGTTGCGCCATTTTATCAATATATTCTACCACAATCCTCGTATCATCTTCTGTAAGACCACATTTAGCAGCAATAGGACCAACTATAATTATAGCTTCTTCAACTTCTTTATTATTCATATTCTGTTCCTTAATTGTTGTGCCCATTGAATACCTTCACACATAACTTTATTATACATCATTTCTTCTTTTGCTCTTTGTAACGCTGAAAAGTCTCCAAAAATATAACTATTATTGTTAACATCTTCAAGCATCTGTATAAGAATACGACTGCATCTCTTTCTACATCTATCAAGTTCTTTATAATGATAATTGAATATCATGTTTTCTTCACGTTCTGTTTCAAAAGTTAAAAGTTTCATTTATGAAGCCTCAGGAGTAGTAAATATTCTTTGAGCATAATTAAAAATTTGCTCAATCATTTTATACTCTAAGATAATAGTATTTTGTATACTTATACCATTTTCAGTAGTCAATATAAACTCACCTTTATATCCACCTTCTTTAATGTATACACCATCGCCTATATATTCTTTTGCCATCTTAAAACTCCTATGAAATAAACTGTGGGGTTGATAACACTCAGCCCCACTAAGGCGTAGTTTTAAATGTCATTCTTTGACAATGCCTCCACAGGCAGAAGACTTAGAAGCCTTCTTAATCACTGTTATAACACGGATTCAAATAAAGCTTGTCTAAACATTATACCTCCTCCTCATCTTTTTCTTTAGAGTTCCATATCTGATTTATTATTTCTATTAAAAACATCACCATGACAAGGTTTTGGAGCACACCAACAACCAAGGATTTTGCCTCTTAATTCCTGTATTGAATTCATGAGTTCGGAATTATCCTTGATCCAATTGCGATATTTTTCTATAACTTCTATTCTGTTTCCATCCTTACCAATCGCAAAAGGATTTCCCCATTTAGAAGGTCTTCCAATATATATATCATATTTTTCTTTTTTACAATGAACAACACATGTTAATTTTGCCTCTGTTCTAAAATCACTCATTTAAAATTCTCCTTCTTCAATATTAAAATTAGGTTCGAAATCAATACTATTCTCCATTTTAATACCATCAGCAATATTTTCAGCTGACATATATAAAATACGTAATTGTTTACCAGATTCTGTTCTTATTCTATCAGATCCTACTTTCATATCTTTAAGTATACCATGTATTTCTACTGGACCAAAATATCGAAAATTTTTATTTATAAACAAATACTCATTAAAATCTTTTGCTCTGAAAAAATAAGCATTCTTCTGTTGATCAAAATAAACACGTCTTAATAGTATTTGATCTTTTGTTATTGCCTTTGCTCTGTTTAATAAAAAATCAAAAAAGATACTTTGAAATAAAGATGTTGGTGACGTATCATTAGCTTCATCAACATTAACTTCAACCATATCTAATAGATATTGATTGACTAATTTAAACCATTCAATCTGTTTCATTTTAACAGGTAGATTATGCAATTCTCTCATGCATAGTTTTAAGAAAACATCTTGCTTAATTATTTCATCTTCATTCTTAAATCTTAATTTCTTAAACTCCTCTTGTTCATGTGTCTTAACTTCCCATTCATAATAAGGTTGAGCTGTACGAACTTGAAATAATTTTCCATATTCTAAATTAGAAAAATAACCTCCTTCTTTACCTACTCCAAATTCTCGGTGTTTACATATATTCTTATTGCAATAATCAACTATTGGTGCTTGAGTACATTTATAAGGGTAATCCTTTTTTCTTATTGACGTTAAAACAGTTGATTCTAATTCATTAGCGGTTCGAGGTACTTTTAATGTATTGTTAATTTCAAATAAAGCTTGTTCAAAAAAGTTCTCATCTTTCTTCTTCAAATATGCACCAAAAGCGAACAAATAATCATTATTACCTTGATTGGCTTCTAATGGATTTAATATATACATTGTTTGAAGACATGGTGGTGCATCATTAAAAGGTAGATCATGCATAAAATCTTTCACATCTGTCAAAGTTACTATTTTTTCTTTTATATGTAGGATAGCTTCTTCAAGGGTTAATGCTTTATTATCTCTAATTACATATTGCTTTGCTTTATCAGCATTAAAATAAGGTAAATTGATCCAAGTACCTGTACTTCCTTTACTCAATTTATACTGTTTAGGAAACACTTCCACAGTTCTATTCTGTAAAGTTTTATTAAGAATATCAAGTGATAAAAGCGTTATCATTTTTCGCATCATACTGATAGCTTCCTTAGCTGATACAAATGTTTTATAGAATGTATATAAATGTAAACCACCTGATTTTGTTGTAAAAGATATAAGTGGAAAATCATTACGTTCAATAGCATCTATATATACAGTTAAATCTTTATCATAAATATCCAAATCAATAACTGAAAACTTACATTTATTATCTTCGTTAATAGGTATAACACCTAAACCTATTTTCCCTTGAAGATGCATTTTATAATCCTCTATAGTGATTAAAGTATTAGTGATAGTTCTATTATCACCTTCTTCTTTTTTTCCTTTATCAGTAAATTTATAAGTATGATTACCATAATTATGTATATTGCCTGTAAACAATTTCTGAAAGTCAGAAATATGCAATTGATGTATCATTATTCCTAACCTTTATTTATATAAACAATATTTATTGTAATAAGCATCCCATAAATCTTCATTTTGTTTTAAAAAATCTATGAACTTCTGTATCCCCTTCATTATATCAACTTTAAGCTCTGGTAACCCAGGAGCATGATATTTAACTATATGTATATTTTCAATTTCATATGATAAACCCCATTCAACAACAAGATATTCAAAATCAAATATTCTTTCAGTAAAACAATACCATTTATGTTGCCAACCACTCAGATAATAAGCTTTGCCTTTATAATTTGATGTGGTTTTAATATCGATAATCTTATTAAGCATTCGTACATCTAATTTTGAATAAATACAATATTCAACTCCATCAATCATAATATTCTCTTTTGACTTTTTCTGATAATAACCACCTTTTACCATATCACATACTTGATTAAATTTTTCTGAACCTTTTCCTGTTCGGTCGCTATTAGCCCATTTATATACTTGATTCTCAAACTCAATACCTTTTTTCATATGTATTGGCATCTCTCCGCTATAATCACGACTTAAAGTTTTGAACAAATCATTTCGTGCTTTTATTTTATATTGTCCAGTTACTTTATTATACCAATCATAACTATTCAGTAATGTTGGTGCCACTAATAATGCCATCTCTTTTCTCCTTCAAAATGTTTATTGCATATTCTTGAAATGGTGTAGCATCAACAATAGGTATATATTTCTGACTGGGTAAGGTTCTAAAAAGTATTTCATAATATATAAGATCCTTGAACCATTTGTCTATATCTTGTTTAACTAATCTAGGCATCTGTTCTTCTATATCTAAATGTTCTACTGATTTTGTATCATCCGTTAAACTCATTGCTACTTTAAAGTTTCTTGCATATATATGCAAAGAACCTACATTATGAGTATATACGCCCATTATTAAATCAGGATAAGTCTCTTGTAATGATATTAGAACCATTTCTTGTACAAAAGTAAAGAATGGAACATCATATGTAAAACCTAAGTATAGATCATTCGATCGCATATTAACAATACAATGTAATTTATTATCACGAATCAAAAATTGAAGTGATGAAGTACAAGGATTATCCCTTGAATCAAACGCATCAGCTTTATCATAGATAACCATGATAGCTTTCCTTGAATATTTATCGCTTTTCAATCTACTAATAACATACATAAATTGTGAATCATACCAATCAATACTATCACTTAGTTCAATATCATAACCTTTGAATAATCTTTTTCCATAAGCAGAATTGATTGTCTCACCATCATCGGAAACTTTATTCCAAAATTTTGAATAATATGTATAATCATCTAATTTATTTGAACCTTCTAAATATAAAGTTAATTCACCAATTAAATATGCCATATCAATATTACGATCCTTCAGTGTAACTATTCTATTATACGAATTTGTCAAAATAACTTTAGCGCTCACCAATTCATGAGTCACATATCCACGTACTGTAGTTCTATTATCAGGACTTCGTAGTAATTCTTTATTGAGCATATAAAATAATTTATCTGTAGATGAACTAACAAAACTTCTATTCAACATAATAATCTCCTTAAAATACCACCACCTAAATTGGTGGTGGTTGAATATAAGCCGACTTTAAATTAAAATCCTACTTTCTCGTCAAGTTGAGTTTCTGATGTTGTTTCAAGTTGCTTATAATCAATTGTTTTATTTGGAAGTGCTTTTCGTTCTACCTTTGCAATTTCAATAAGATCTTTTGTGACGTAGTCATAAAATTTGATTATTGGTGTATACCAATCACCTCTATCATTCTCTGTATATTCAGTAATTGCATCCCATACCAGATAATAAGGTTTTGCTTTCTCACCATTATCCATAACGTGACTCGTCATAAGTCGATTCCATTCTCTGGCCATTTTAATTGCACTAGATGCAAGAGGCATTACCATAATACCGTCACCTTCATAATTTTCAATAATTATAATGTATGAATATACCTCAGAAAGATCATTACCATTTACTGTTTTCCAATGACCAAAAGTTAAATCATCGGCAAGTCTGGCTGCATTTTCTGGTGTATGATATGATACAAAACCACCTCTATCAGGTAACCATTCAATGTATAAATGCTCATATTTTAGAGCAACAACACGTATTGATTGACCATAAGTTTTTTTTGTTACTGTATTGAACCATTCACCTACTTCTGCACCTTTAATAAACTGTGGCTTCTCTTTATTTAATTGAGGTGAGCCTTTCTGTAAAATTACCAGGAAAGGTATTGCCATTGTTGAAGAATCAATATCTTCAAAACCTTCCATAGTATCTTCTTTATCCACGAAGTCATATGCTTGCTTCACTGTTTTCTCTGTTACTTTTGCCATGTTTCTCTCCTAAAATTTATTTAATTTTATGCTCTTTCGCATAATTAACACCTGTTGCTTTATGATGCTTGTCCTTCTTAAGATCCTTCACATGAATAATATTTGCACCATTAGCATATGCACTTACAATTCTAGTAAAGCATTGACCAATACTGATATCCTCCTTCTTGCATCGCTTAGAGAAAGCATAAAAATCATCAGTTGATATAGTTGCAAATATTCTTTTTATCTCCATGAGAAACTCCTTATTTAATTTTCGTTTTTTTCATTATAAATACACCCGCCCAATCAGGAAGTTCCTGCATCTTCATGTATTTACCTTTCGCTATTCCTTCTTTTCGATCAGTCTTACCAATACCAAGAAGTTCTTTAAAATACTTCTTTTTCGTTTGACCATGAACACTCATGTTTGTATCAAACTCTATGTCCTTTTCGATAAGATAATCATCAAGCGCTTCTCGTTGTTCGTCTTCCATACGATTTGAAAAGTCATATGACAATTTAATAATGTCATCTTCTGATCTGTTTTTAAGCCAAAGAAAAAAACTTGAATCATTCTTTACAGATACTGATGCATCTTCCTTAACAGTTATCTTAGCACCAGATGCTAATTTAATTTCAGATAACCCAAACTCAGATAAAAGATTTGGTATTTCTTCTTCAGATATACCTTTAAAACGATCCTTTAATAATTTAAGCTTATCTTCAACTACTTTGATTGAATCTTCAAAATGCTTGTAATTATCTACAAGTATTTGAAGTTTCTCCAGACCAGTACCATCAATAACATTATCTGGATCATCCATTAAAAATCCTGGTGTGACATTCTCCATGTCAACCTCCTATAAAAAATATTATACTTTCATACGAAAGTACTTAAATTAAAAAATTTAACATTTCACATGCACTTTTTACTGATTCTAATTTATCAAATATATATACTATCTCTGGCATACTTAATCGTTTCTTTTCATATGCTGAATAAGCATTATCAGTAGTTAAATGTATTTCTACATTCTTATTCGTTATAAGATTTACATATAAAAAAGATTTATGATTATCATGTGCATGTTTAAACACTAATGATTTTACAAACTTATAGAACTTATATTTTGCAAATACATCTTCTATCATGAAGTCAGTCAATTTCATGATTGACTTCTTTGAACTTGTTGCATAGCCCAATCAAGTTCATTAGCAGGCATTGCATCTATCACATCATTAATGTCTGCTTCAAGATTATTATATGAATACATTCGTTTAAATATACGTATATGACCTTCAGTAAGTTTTGATAAACCTTCTTTTAATTGCTCTCTAGCAAAGATTTGTAATTGTTCGTTCATACTTTACTCCTCAATTTTAGAAATAATTTTCTTTGCTAATACACTCTTTTTATAAGCAATCACATCAAGAGCACCAAGCAATTCTTTATGCTCGATTGAATTGCTTGGCACTTTCTCCTCTACATGTTCTTCAATTAAATTTAATTGTGCTAAGTCTAATAAATCTTGAAACTCATTCATCTTTTACTCCCATCTATATTCATTGTTATTCTTATTTTAATTTTTCAAATGCCCCCATAATGATTATGTCTTCAATTGCTATCTTCAAAAAGTAGTAACCTGATTCTGGAGAATACCAAAATTTGAATTGTGTTATAATATCATCGCCCCAGATCAGAGAGTCATTAGATATGGTGAAGGGATATAGTTCAATTTCATCAGTTTCCATTTGTCCATTTTTATTTGAATCTTCCGCATAAGCTATTAGATTATCGTCAGAATATATATTAACCCAAATTGCGTATTTAGGAATGCTCCCACCTCCCCTTATACGAAGATCGCTTATTAAATGATACATACCTGTAGAAGGCACTTCTCCAAATCCAAAACTTATTATCATTACCATCAGCATCAAAATTAGCCATATTCTTTTCATATTTTACTCCTTAAATATTATAATCCCACCAACCACAATCTAAACATACAAAACATTTACCATCAAAATAAATATCTCCTCCACATCTAGGACATTTCATTTATTATTCCCCGTTCTCTAATAAACTACTAATAGTATTTGACTTAAAATAATCGTTTAAGTCACGACCTTCTCTAATACTATGTAATATTCGTTCTTCAATAGTATTCTTGCAAATTAGATCTTTATATACGCATGCTTCAGCAACACCATATCTATGACTTCGATCTTCACCTTGCAATCGTAATTCAGTAGCAAATGAATTAGAGTAGAAATACTGTAATGTAGATAATTGAAGGTTCAATCCGAATCCAGCAGTTTGTAGATTTCCAATAAATATATCTATCTTCCCCGCTTTGAAATCTTCAATAATCTGTTTACGTTTTAATTGATTGGTCCCACCATAATATAGTTCACAATTATAATCTTTTTTGAGCTCAGCATATAACATTTCAAGTTCAGCAACAAATCGCGCCCATATAATTATTTTTGTATCACCAGCTTCTTCAAGGTCTTCCTTCAAACCAATAATTTTATTGTTAGTTTTTGTAGTACCAATCATTTTAATATGTCGTTTATCTGGTTCTTTTTCATCATCATAAGGTAAGAAACCACCACAAATCTGCATCAATCTTGTATGTACTACAATCTTATGTTGAACAGACAATTCAACACCATCATATTTAACAAGGAAGTTCTTTTTAAGTTCATTATAAATACGACGTTGATCTTTAGTCATATCAACATATTTTGTCTCATATATCTTAGGTGGTAAATCCAGACACTCAGACTTTTTAATAGAGAATACTACAGGTTTAATTATATCTCTCAATTCATCAAGTCGTTTATATCTTGCAAACTTTTCTTGTCTATCAATAAACCTTACATTCTTTTCTGATACACCACACATGACTGAGATTTGCAGATAATCATCTGGCATTAGTTTACCGTTTCTTGACTCTTTAATTTTTTTAAGTTTACTTTTAACTATTGCAAAACATTTCTCATCAATGAGTGTTTGAAAAGATTTACCAGTATATTGATTAGTACCTTTCATCATAACACCATAACGATGTTTGAATATAAAATAATTACAATCAAAATAATTGTGTTTAAGAAACTCAAATTGAGAGTATAAATCAAATGGTGACTTGGCTGTAGGCGTACCTGTAAGAATTGATCGATGCCCATACTTTTCTAATTTATGTATTGTCATTGATCTTTTAGCTGTTGGTGTTTTAATTCGTGTTGATTCATCTATAACAGTAAATACTTTATTACTATGAACATAATCACTAACTGTTAGTATAACACTATCAGATTGAAAAGCTTCAACATTCAAAGCAAATACTTTCAATCCATTATAAATTGGATTATTAACAAATTCATCAAGAATCCTACCAAATAATCTTGAGTTTTGTTTACCAGATATCCATTTAAATGTCTTATATGATATTGGACAATGTTTTGGATATTCCTCAGTAAGCCATTGCTCATGAACATGATTCGGCGCAATAATCATAACAGCATTAATAACACCTTTAAGATATTTATAATTAGCAATATCGATAGTTGTTTTCGTTTTACCTGTACCCATATCCATGAATAGACCAAAGAACTCTTCATCTTTTAAATTGTTGAATGCTTTTAATTGATGAGCAAAAGGTTCAGTTTTAAATTTAAATCTTGGTAATAAATCACAAATTGAATAATCTTTTTCATAAGTTAATATTACACCATTCTCTAATACTTTTTCATCAGGCATAATATCCAATTGTTCTTTATAAGTAAGAGAAGCGAAATGTTCTGCTTTTTTTGCATCAGTAAGCGCTTCATATTCTTTACGATTCATCTGTATCACTCATTTTAAATGCAACAAAGGTAATTAGCATTGATCGCTCCTTTAATGAAACTTTAGCAAATGAAAGAACCATCTTTGCAGCGTTTAAAGCATCAATTTGAAGATTAACTAATGCTTCATTGAGCTGTTTTGGTCCATCAACCTCATCGTTCACTTGATTTATAAGTGTAACTACATTAAAGGCGTTTAACACATTTTTAATTTCAGGATTCATTAGTTCCATTACTTCATCTGGCGTACGTCCAGCTTTAATTAAATCGTCAACGTCATTCATTTCTTATTTTCTCCTTGTTTGTTTCTAAAATATTTGCAATATCTTTGTTTAAAGTTTTAACAAAAGTATTAAGATTTCTTACCTTTATAGTATGTTCATGAGCTTCTGCTATATACTTTAATACTTGATTACCATCATGTTTTTCTTCTCTAACGAGCCATAATAATATATCACAAATTTCTAAATGCTTTTGTACACGGGCCATTGCTACAGTTCTTTGAGCATCTAAATTATGTATTTCCATTCATAACCTCCTTTGGTTTTCATCATCATATCCTTGAATAATACTTATTATATCTTCAAGTGAGAAACCAGCATTTTTTAATTCACGAACTTTACTTATCAGTTCCATTTTATGAAGAGTATACATC
>SDBT01006980.1_pt1 | contig 18651 bp, 33 predicted proteins | sample 2277101 | NCBI WGS metagenome assembly SDBT01 (sample SAMN10404973, study PRJNA504765) | marine sediment metagenome | isolation source: marine sediment core GS10_PC15, 103 cmbsf | place: Arctic Ocean: Southern Knipovich Ridge | collected 2010
ACCTGCTTTGCGTTCCAGTCCTGCGGACAATGACGACATAGTGCTCAATAATAACGTAGTCGATATGATGATGGCTAATGATATATCAGCAAATTTTACAACGAATGAAAATGGTATTTATCAGCCGTTAAGCTTTACAGGAATGGAACCGTTAGCAGTTTGATGTAGTGGCGGAAGTAGACGCATGGGCTAGGTATATGCCCACAGGTACCCCCTTCCCAAAAAAATATACTAGGGTTTACAGGTTTGCCGGCAAGTGCACATTGCGCGGAAGGCTGGAGGGTTAGACGGTACAGGTATCAAATCCTGTCTACATCATCATTAAAAAAAAGGAGGAAAAATGCAATCAAAATTTATAGATGCAAAGACAAAGCTATCTAAACGAACTCTGATAAATTGTAATATCTCCAAAAACACAAAAGCTAAAATGAATAAGCATATTGCCCAATTAGGCACTCTTAAATATGTCTTTATCAATGAAGCTATTTTGGAAAAACTCGAAAGGGATAGTAATGAAAACTGAAAAAAAAGAAACAAAGTTAAATTGTGATATAAATAAAGATATAAGAGCTAGAATGAATGAACATATTTCTTATTTAGGCATTTTTCAATACGTATTTGTCAATGAAGCTATCTTAGAAAAAATAAAAAGGGAAAGCTAATGGCTAGAGATATAAGCCCAGCCCTTATCACGGCAAGCGAAAGTGCGGTTGTTGAACCTTTATATTTGGTTAAACTAGAATATGATTCCGGGACAATCCGAGTGCATTCCGGCGTTGGTCCGGTAACATTTCAAAATGAACTTTACTTGGGCGTTGGTCAGTATGGACGCATTTCTGGCATATCAGAAGATACCGAATTATCGGCCAATTTTCTCGATTTGCAATTATCAGGTATTGATCCCAGCTTGCTAAGTATCCAGCTTAATGAAGCTTTTCAAGGCAACCCTGCCACTGTATTTCAAGGATTCAGAGATATTGATACAAAATCTCTTATAGACGCGTATCCAGCTTTCGCAGGGCTTATGGACAACTCCACAATCTCTATCGGACAAACGGGTACAATCAGTTTACGGATTAATAATCGTATGGCACGATGGGATAAGCCCAACGAAAGGCGTTACAATAATGCCGACCAACAAGATGAGTTTCCCGGAGACTTAGGTTTTGAGTTTATCGAGTCTCAGCTTGAAGAGCAAATACCGTGGGGGCAGGGGTAATGACAGAAAAAGAATTTGAAAAATTAGAAGAAGAGGCACACGAATTAGACCATAAATATATGAAATTAAAAAGAAAATTTTCAAGATTAGGAGAGATATATGACGATTATAAAGAATTTATTGACCCTATAAAGGGATGGCATTTTTTTAATCGAGAACTTATAGATATGAATAAAGAACTTGAACAAATAAAAAAGGAATGGCAACAAAAACTTACGATAATAAAATATGAAAAACAAAAAATGTATGACTGACAAATACAAAAAACTTAATGAGTACGTCTTAAACAATGCCTACAAAAACTTTAAATGGGGTGAATGGGATTGTTGTTTATTTGTCGTAGATTACTTGGAAGCTATTACAGGAAAAGATTATGCGTTATTATTTAGAGGAAAATATGACACCAAAGAAGGTGCTTATGAGTCTCTAAAAAAGCAAGGGTTTGCTAACATTGAAGAACTTTGTGATGAGTATCTTGAAATAAAACCTCTCAAATTTGCGCAACGTGGAGATGTGGTTTTGTTTGAGCATGGAGAAGATAAATGCTTAGGACTTTGCAATGGGGATTTGAGTCATTTTTTGACTACAAATGAAGGTATTAGGTGGATCAAAACAAGGCATTGTTTACGTGCATGGAGTGTTAAAAATGACAACTAAAGAATACCAAAAAATAGAACAAATGATTGCGTTATCCATTCCTAGTTGGCGACCATTTATACCATTCAATGGTTTTGATCATGGATATGATACGTGCAAAAACGATTTGCTTAAAAAACTAGAAAGTTTGGGGTTAGGCTTGAAAGGAGTCTCCACCTCGTTTGATCCAGAAGATAAGCCTAAATACGCGAGGTCAGAGTGATCCTGTCAATAAGGCAACGGGGCAATGTCTAATAGATCACAATCCCCACAATTTAAAACGAATATGCCAATTACAAGCATTAAAGAAGTGTGGACAAGGCTTGTAGAATTCACTTTTTCAGTTAATTCTGAACAGGTGAAGGCGTCCACCCTCAAGGGGGCACGGGGTATTATGTGAGGATGAGCAACCAAGTTACTAGAAGTCCCTAACACAAGTTGCAAAGCGGGTGGGAATCCCGCATTTTTTATGTCTTCATTCTGTCAATCTTTTTTTTATATTTTTTTATAAAAAAAAACTTGACAACTACAAATTGACATGTTAGACTTGTTTTATGGTTAGAGAGAGAGACAATTTAAACGTTCAAAAAGGAGATTCAAAAATGAATACGTATCAATTAAATGAAGAAAAGTTGAAAAATACAACAGATAATGATGAATATTCTCGCATACTTAATGAAATGAGAAATGATAAAAATAACCCTTTAAATAAGAGTGATCATGACATGATTCTTGTTAGTGAAACAGGGGATATTGTGGATAGCTTTAGAATGGATAAAATAAGTAAAGAGGAATTTAGTTCACGTATACAAAAATTTGACAAAGGAAATGATTAACAAATAGGAGAAATCACAATGAAAAAAATCGTATGTATTTTAACAATGGTATTGAGTTTAGGGGTTAGTGGGTGTGCTGGAGTTGGCCACAGATATTTTAATACAGCAGATCTAAATTTAATTGATAAAGATATTGATCGTTTTAAAGGGAGACTTGTTGCTTTTAAAGGAAGGGTCATTGATGCAAAAATAGTTGATGAAATAAGTGTTTTTCAAATAATGACAATAACTGGAGGTTATAGAAATGATTGGTATAACGGTGAATTATTGACAGTTATAATGCGTAGAAAAGATATTCCTGCTATTAAAAATAGTGAAATCACAGTATTAGGTTTTATTATTGATCCAATAGAAGGACAAAATGCGTTTGGTGTTAACATCTCTTCTGTAGCCATGAGAGCTATAGCTATATATCATAATTATAAAACATGGAGATATGGAAACAAAAAAGAATTAGAATATGGAAGACAATGGATGAAAGGAGAAGTATCGATCGAAGAGTTATCCAAAATTACTGTAGAAAAATAATCAAGCTCTACGACCCACTGATCGAGACGCTCCACCGCCTTTTTCGATAGCTTGAAATACCGCAGTTTGGGCTTGCTGTGCAATGAACGGAGCAGCTTCCTCAATCTTGGCTTGGACGGTTTCCTCTAGTCCGGGGGACATGTTGAAATTTTGAGTAAGATTCACGACGCTCCCACCTCCAAGCTTGTTATTAGGAATTATCGTTCCGGCAACATCAGGGGTAAATACTTCAGGCCCGCGCTCCCCAACTATAGCCGTTTGTCCTTTGTTCAAATCTCCGCCATCCGCTCTGCCCGGCGGACTAATAGAAAAAGTGCCCAAAGATGTACCTGGAATTGCTCCTCCTCCTGCGGTAGCTGCCCCACCAACTAAACCACTCAATAATCCAGTTCCACCAGTAAAAAATCCACCAATTGCAGACGTCAAACCTTGAACAAAAGGAGCTATAACTATGGCTTTAAACATCTCCCTAACAATGTCATTAATAGCACTTACAGCAAAATCTCTGAAATCTTTAAACCCAGCCTTGCCGTCTAAAATGGCATCCCCAAAAGCATCTGACCAAGCCTGTGTATTAATTTCTACAGTCCTTGTAATATCTCCAAAGGTTAATTTACTGTCATTCTTAACAGCCTCTAACCCTTTCTTAAAATTTTCAAAAAAAGTATTCTCACCATCCCCCTTATCTCCAAGAGGAGATGCAGTTACCACTGTTTCTTCAAGTCTCGCTTTTGTAGCTTCTCTTATAGCATCTGCTTCCTCACGTTTTGACTTAACAAATATCTTAGTTAATTTAAATAATGGATTAAGTTGAAAAAAATGATCTCTTATTGCATCACTAGCTCGATTATAATTTGCTGCTAACTTACCTAAAACCCCCGCATTCTCTTCATTTATCTTTGCAAGCCTCTCCTGTTCTTCTCTAATAAGTTTAGTGTCTTTTCTAAACTGATTAATTGCAGTAGCCGCCACAGTCAATTTATCTATAAAAATTATCAATGCGGGTAATCCTGCTGAAGTTAAAGCTATCCCCAACCCTTTAAAAGCAGCACTTAAATTAGAGATAGAATCCGCAAATTCTTCGGCGTCCTCCGCAGCTTCCTTGCTAAGAGTAAGACCTAATTTATTTGCTTCCTCCCGCAATTCCCTAATGCCTTTGCCCCCCGTCCTCATAGTCTGTAACAAAGCTGCCCCGCGTGCACCAAACACATCCATTGCTAGACGTGTTCTATCGGCATTGTTTTCAACCTTAAGAAAAGCATCCGCAAGTACCTCGATTTGCCTATCCACAGGAATCTTATTCAATTCTTTAGCCGAAATACCTAATTCTTCTATAGAGGCTTTTGCCTCCCCTAATCCTTGCGCAGCCTCCGAAATCAATCCAGAGGATCTCTGGATAGCCATAGCCATCGACCTAAAAGCTATACCCGACCTCTCCGCCACAAATTCAAGCTCGGATAATGCCCCGACATCTACACCAATTTTGACCGCCAATTTAGCAAGTCGATCCATTGAATCTGCTAAACCTTTTAATTTGCGTATAGCTAGAGCTATCCCGGCCACCCCTAGCAATGGCGCAAGCATACTCTTGAAGGCAAGCCCTACAGCTCCCGCAGACTTGCTCATTTTTTTAGAAGCTGTTTGTGTTGATTTAGTTGCCCTAGCAAGCCCAGACTGCAAGCCTTTTACATCGGCACGCAACTGAACAACTAACGTTTCAATAGGTATAGCCATTACAGACCTCGCTCTTTTCGGCTTTTATCAAGAATACGCTGGATCGCCTGCGCGCGCGTACCCGCGTAAGGGGCGTCAGGAAATTTCTTTTTTAGGGATTCTAAATCGTCAAGGGAGGGAGATTGACTTGAGTTTAATCTTTGCATGGGATTTTTATGGCCTTGTGATTCCGCCCACCCCTCATAAGCTAGCAGGATATCCTCCTGTGTTGCTTGCATGAACTCGGCAGGCGTCCAGTGCAGTATCCCGTAAGCAAATTTCTTTTGCCAAGTTAGGCTGGAGTTGGAGTGTCTTGTGATTTTTCCTTTTTTTTTGAGTCTTCCTCTAACAGCCTTTTCGTAAATTCAGGATTAATGTACATGCCAAAAAAACTTATACATAGGCTTTGGGCTTCAAGAAAATTTTCAACAATATATTTCTCTAAAATATGTTTTGAGATTTGGCTATCTGTAGCCAAATTAAGAATATTGAAAGCCTCTGTAACTGGCAAACCTTCACGTCCCTTGGAGTAAGTAATTATATCTACCCCTAAGGATTTTTCAATACTATGCGCCACCGCAAAAGTACAAGATAACTCATACTCTTTATCATCAATTTTTATACTTAACATAAAACCTTTCTTTAAATTGTGCCCGCCCGTTTCCTAGGGAAAAACATAAACCTAGAAAACGTAGACATCACTGGAGCATTGTGGCGGGCTTGTTTGTTTATATAACACGCTTGATATTAAAAGCAGCAACCGTTACATCGGCTCCAGCATCACTATAAGTAACTTGTACACGATCATTAGCTCCGAATCGAGTTGGGCCAAATTCAGCAACACGAGCCTCGCCGTCAATAGGCACAATTACCTGTACATTGCTTAATTCAATTTTGCCATACCCTTGCTTTTCCGTAGAAGGCACCTGTGCTATAAATGTCACCGTTCTAGTTGTCGAGACATTAGCATTTTTTATTATTATAAATGTTTGACCATCGTTTTTAAATTCATCACCAGTTGGAGAAGCGGAAACAAAATTATCGTCAGTAGGATCACTGGTAACACCAGTCAATCGTATTTGTCGTCTTGTCAATTCAGCCATAAAAACCTCCTTTTAACATGGTCGAAATCGACCAGTTTATTTCAACTGTTAGGAATTTCCTAACAGTTCATTTTTAAAACTAAGCAACTAAATTGCCCTTCTCAAAATCAATTTCACCAGAATTTTCTAATGTAACAGTAAACGTCTCTGCTGTATTAAAATCACCAGCCCGCTCATAACTTGCTACCAAGAAAAGCCCCTCATAAGTATCTCCATTTTCGGAAATAAGAGAGTAGGGATCAATTGATCCACTTCTGGCAAAATTCTCTAAAAACCTATGAGATTCGCCATTTTCATATATTCCATTAGCCGTTATTGTAAAAGTTTTGGTACCCGCAGCTGCAAGCAACAACCTAAATCCACGTGAATCTTTGTTCGTAATATCCACCATTTCATTATTGATAGACAAACCAGTAACCTGCAATCCTGCAATGGTTATAGGATTATCAGCAATTCTACCAATTCTTAACAAAAACAATATCCCTCGATTAGCAGCCATACGTCACCTCCTTTTTAAACCTCATCCGTTAACACTCTAAACCGTATAATACCTCTATACAAAATCAACTCATCAGTATCCACAATGCTCGCAGCAGCAGGAGAACTGTCTACTTGGCATAATATAAAATGATTATTTTCTACAACCAAATTAGCATTATGAAGTAATTCATGAAGCCTTTTATTTATATCAAGAACTTCTTTTTTGTCCCCTGACCTACTATAAGCTTCGATATTTATAAGTGCCTCGGTACCATTATTTGTTTTAGTATCAAATGGCGTCATTGAAATATCGCCATAAATCACATAAGGATATTTTACATTACTTTCATCAACTTGCCCGGGATTGTCATAAATACTAAGAGCGTCACCCGTCCCTAACAAAGCAAGCAACGTGGCGTCTGCTATCAAAATGGTATCCATTGCCTTCTGAATTTCAAAGACACTATACCCCGCCATCACCGCCACCCTTTTTAGCAGATTTAGCTATGGCTGCCTTAAGCCCCCTAACAATAGCCCGTGTGTTTTGATTCCTAGTAATCTCAAGAGCAGGAACCAACCAAGGACGGCTTTTTTCTGTTTCTAAAATTTTGCCATAATCAACATTAGTCCCCACGCTTACTTTAAACCCTTTACCAGAAACAACCGCCCTATCATCAGAGATAACATTCTTAATTAAATTCCCTGTAGCAACAGCAGGCGCTTCTCCCGGACGGGACGCTGTATATTTTCTTTTAACTCCCGGCACCGTATAAACACGTCCCGTCTTAGACCCAGAGGTCATTAGAGTAATCGCTTGAGATTCTACAATTTTACCTGCTACAACTAACTCCCTTTTTAAAGCTTTTTCTACTATTGAAGGCATAGCTTTTAATTTCTTAACTAAACTTTTATCTCCAATGATATTGACTCTAGCCATTATAGAACTCCCTCCGCAGCCTTAGAGCTTTCTAAAGCAGCTATCTCAATAAACTTATCCTGCTCTTCAATATTGATAAAAGATTTTATAAACATAAATCTACCCTTAAATCGAATGCGCTCATCTGAAGTTACCCCGTCTTGAAAACGAATCATGATTTTATGGGATACTTGTTGCTCTAAACCTTGAGCTTGAAGCAAATCGTTTTTTTGACTAGGGGTTATCTTTGCAAACGTAGAAAATTTGATTGCCCAAGTAGGATCACGACCTCCACCTACCCGCCTAACATCTGTCACTTGCTCAAAAATATCGATTAAGTGTTTAAACTCTCCTATGCTTATGCAATCACATTTACCCATTTAGAGACTCCTTAACATGTCCTAACTCTTTGATAACCTCTTCCATATACTCTAGCTCTTGGATAGCTTCTGACAAATGATATATTGTAACATCATAAGGAGTTTCTTCATTAGGTTCTTTATAGCTTGCTTCTTCATATTTTTCGCATAATCCCTTCAATCGATCGAGTAAAATGATTAACAAAATCTCATGCGTTATGCCTTCTTTTTTGTCAAAAAGAATTTCAATAACCTCACCAGTCTCAGAATTAAATATATCATACAGTTTGCTTGTAGGCTCTCCAAACACATTAATCGTTACATGTGGATCGCTTGTTTTAAGAATTTTTTCCATCATAATTCCATAATCCTAAACTGCGTCAAAAGTGCCTGTGATGTGGGGTTCATTGTTAGAGTATTCTTTGCACAATCTCCTCGATTGTTGTACCTAAAAGCGACCTCTTCAAGGATAGCCTGCCTAATTTCATGGGGCACATTCGAAGCGCTATCACCATAACCCGACTTAAATTGAATCTCCACGGCGTCAATAGATCGTGTACCGAATGGCCATATAGAGGCGTTACGTAAGGCTATGCGCCCCTTGACAACATCAATCCCCTTATACGTCCTCACATGAAAATTAGCTGGGTCAAAAATAGTTCCAATGTCATCATCATCAAATGTTTTGACATGCGTAACAGTTTGCAACGGAGGTTTTTCAAACTCAAAATCTTGAGCATGACCTAAAACGGTTGCAACGTGCCCCACACCAGAACCCCCAAAATCACCATGTGCCCAGTGGCCATGTCCAAAACCATGCAAATCATCCCCATGTTGATGTGGAAAATGATCAAAAAACACTTGCCATTCTTGTGTTATAAAAGTTAGCTTAGTCATTTGCTCTGCCATTTGACGGACAGCAACAATCATCCTGTCAATAATCAAATCGTGTTTATCAAAATCAACAACAAGAAATTTCTTAGCTTCCTCCAAGCTTACAGGCTCACACTTAGGCTCTGTGAATAGATTAAAACGTCCACGATTAATAGTCCTGTTAAAATGTCGAGTATGAGATAGCATTATTTCCCTAGAATGAGTAAAGTGTTAAAAAACGATCCAAGTCCAATTAAAAATAATAACAAAATGACACATCCTATTCTATTTGATATCAATGACTTACACATTTGCATGTTAATTGTTGAGAAGTGCTTTTGTTAAATGTTCAACTTGGTACCACTATACTGCTTAACTCCACAGTCGCTTGATTCGGCACTGTTACATTCCTAAAAACCTTTTGTCTAGGCGACCCGTTTTCTTGAAAATTCAACTCAACAAAAACAACCTCATCTATAGTCTCAGTCTCTACAACAGACAAAGCAAATGACCCATCCGCTGCAATCGTACCAGACGTATTTATAGCAACCAAATTATTACCATGAAAAACAGGGCGCTCAGAAAACGCTTTGACTGTACCCTCACCCACGGGAGCATTGGAAAAGTCTTTTAAATTCCCTGTAATAACGCATTCATTTATTAAAGAAGGAACAGATAAAATTGAAAAATTATAAGCTAAAATAACACTAAGAATATCTGGAGAAACAGAACCAGTATCACTATGCAACAAAGATTTAAAAGATAAATTAACTCCTTTGGAAATGTCTAATGATCCAGCATTAGTATTTATTTCAGAACCAGAATTAGATTGCGCAAAAGTGCCATCAGAAATAACCCATGCGGAACCATTAAACCAAAAATCTTGACTATTAATACAAAGAATAAATTTTACATCACTCCCTGCAGGAGCGGTTATATTCTCTAAAAAAAATACAAGTGCATCTGCTTGAAATTTTGATTTTAATCTAATGTCCGGATTATCAGTAGCAAAATTTGGAGAACTTCCTGCCAAAACAGCGCTAGTCGTAACAGTTATTTTGCTTGGATCAAAAAAAAAATTACCGGGAACATCAAAAGGTGAGGATAATGTAAGACTCATTTTTTAGATGTTTTCCCTTTTTTTCTTTTTTTTAAGGAGGGACGCCGGGAGCGAACAGCCCCCGGCGTGGTGTACACATTCAACGCTTTATTTTCATAAACAATATTTTTCATTAGGAAGCAGGAGCAAGAGTTAGCATTTGTTTGACAGCAAAAATGGATATCTCCCCACCCGAAGTCGCACCGGTTGTCGTTACAACACCTCTTAAAAATCTTTTATTATTAACAACGCTCACGGGCACTATCATAACAGAACCTGTAAATATCAAATCCGCAAAAGTAGCACCGCGCAAATCGCTCTCAGGAACAGCTACAGGAGAAGAAAACCCCACGTCATCAGACTCTTCAAAGGTGATTGCGTGTGTGCCATCAAAAATTACTCCAGCAAAAACAACAAATAAAACAGCGTTAACATTCTGTAAGTCAACAACATCTGAATTTAAAACCCCATCAAAAAGCGTTGTAAGAATCAACGTAAGATCAGTTTCAGACTTAGAAAATATTTCTCTACCTGGCATAATTAATTCCTTTAAAAATTAAACCGATGGAGCAGAGCTTAATCTTTGTTTAATTACAGCAGCCCCAATAACTCCGTTACTTGTAACGCCAGCCCCTGTTAAAACAAGTCTTAAAAATCTTTTATTATTGACAACGCTTACGCTTTTTAAAATACCATCATCCGGGCCTGTAAATACTAAATCCGCAAAAGTAGCACCGCGCAAATCGCTCTCAGGAACAGCTACAGGAGAAGAAAACCCCACGTCATCAGACTCTTCAAAAGTAATTGTGTGTGTGCCATCAACAATAAACTTACTAATAATGATAAATAAAATTGCATCAGTATTTTGCAGATCAATCGTATCGCTATTAGTCACTCCATTCCCGCGACCTCCATAAGACAAAATCGCTTCAGTTTCAGATATAGATGAAATTTCTCTTCCAGGCATAATTTAAATTTCTTAAGTTGTAGGCGTAAGGCTCAAATCTTGTCTAATGGCTATAGAATTAAATAATCCGCCAGTAGAAGCACCAGTAGTATTACTAACAATTCTTAAAAATCTCTTATTGTTAACAACACTAACTTGTTTAACAATATTATCATCTGCACTATCAAACACTAAATCCGCTAAAACAGCACCTCTCAAATCGGATTCTGGTACAACAATAGGCACAGAAAAAGCTTGATCGATTGACTCCTCAAAGCTAAAGGCGTGTGATCCATCCGTAACCGTTCCAGATTGTATTACAAATAGAACCGCATTAGAGCGTTGCAAATCAATCACACTGCCGATTACAGTCCCATCAGTAAGTGAAACATTAATAAGAGCTATTTCACTCTCCGATTTAGACGCTATTTCTCTTCCAGGCATAATTAAATCCTCCTTTTAATAAAGGACGCCCCTTACGGGACGCCCTTCGTTATTGCAATTTAAACGTTATACAATCCTAACCTTTTGTATCTTTAGGGCCTCAAAATTAAGTATATCTGAAGAATTTCGCTTTGTTGAAAAAAATTGGATGAAAGGCTTAGCGGTGAAAGGATCGCGCAATACCCTCATCCCCATTCTATCAACAATCCAAAAAGCTTTTCTAAAATCACCATAAGCAATCGGAAGCGTATTAGTACCAACTAAAGGCATGTCATTGAAAAACCTAACAGGCCTTCCAAGAAGATCAAAAGGAACTTGAACATTTTTATCAAGTGCCCTGTTCCACAGGTAATCCCCTTGTAGATTTTTCAACCGTAAAATTTTCGTAAATGTTCTACGATTCATCACAAAGGTAGCATTCATTTGATAGTCTTCTTTAAGAGAACCTTGCAGTTCAATAATGCCATCAGTGGTAATCTCATTAGCATTTTCAGAAGGTATCTGCTCAATAGCATTGACCTCAAAAACTCCCGGAGCTGCCCATGCAGGATACGTCATATATCCCCTAGGCTCTTTAGCCCCCGCTCCTGTACCATTAACAAATTTAACATTCTCAGTACGTATAAATATGTCAGTGATCTTCCCTGCCAACCAATTACTAACATCAAAAGCAGCGTCATCCAAAAGCGTTTGGGTAATCACAGGATTAGCAAACTGCTCTTGTACAGGAATCATAGCCTCACGAATTTTCGGAGTACCCGTATTAGGACGTAATTGCCTTTCCCCAACGTACCCGCCGGATTCGGCTTCATCATCATCAATTGGCATTTGTAAAGCATTTGTACTAATCGTAACAACATTAGCAATTGCTCTTACGTTAGATGTCTCAAATACTCTAGTCTTAAGAATTGGCATTATAAGATTCTGTACCAAAAACCCACCGTCAATGTCGCTGTCAACAGATAAGCCTTTTTTTTCGATCTCTTCCATAGACATCGTTGAATACTTCTGTTTTATACATAACTTGAATAACTCAGGCTTTTTGATACTTAAATCCATGCCAAAAGTAGAAGGGGTATCTTGTCCCTTGCGCATCCAATCATTAAAGGCCGTTGCAATTTCACTACATTTTTCTTCTGTTTCATCAACGGACTTCCCCGCAGTGTTAGCCAAAGCTTCAAATTTCTCTTGACGCTCTTCAAGCTTTTTAAGGGTATCTCTATACTCATCAAGCTTGACAAGGTTGTCAGACGCTTTCCCATCTATTTTTTCAAGCTTTTCTTTATTAGTGGATCGCTCTTTAGCGCTCTCTTCACGTGATATTAAAACCAGCTTATGCGTTTCATCAAGAGTCTCTTTGTATTGATTAAGAGTTTCTACAAATTGTGGTTCACCCATTAGATAATCTCCTTTAACATTTTTGTATTATTATTTCTTATTTGTTGAATCATTACTTGAAGTTTTAACTCACATAGTCCCAGCGTCTCGCTGGAAATAGGCTCTTCAACGTCCCGTTGACTAACCCTGCTTGACTTAAAACCTCCTAAAATAAATCGTTTAGCCTCTGTTTGAGAAAAACCCCACTGTCTCAAAAGATACTCTATTTCCCGCTCTGTTTGCGGAGCACCCTTTGCACTTATCACATTAGCTTTATCATTGGCAGGAAATGTAACAAAACTAACCTCGATCAAATCTATATCTTTAATAATACGTTTTACTTTTCCCTTGCCTTCTGTATCTTCAAAATCTTTGGTAATAAAACCTATGCTCATATCTCCTATGGCTTTTGTTTTAACCTCGACACGTGTATCGCGTCCCAGCGTAGTATCAATAAAATTCCCTTGAATTTTCAATCCCTGCTTATCCACTTTCATCGATTTAATAATGCCGGGTATATCACGTGAAGAATGTTGTTTAAAAAGCTTTGGCATTTTACCTGTATGATCGGCTTTTGCTAGAGCATTATCAAACGCTCCTTCTTGGATCACATCACCAAAAACATCAACATTTTTAAACGTAGAGGCTATTGCCTTAAAAGAACCTAATAAACCGTCTTTAGATTCACCCTCTTCTTTCAACTCGATGTCAAAACCAAGGGCTTTATACTCAACCTCTTCTTTAGCATTTTGTTTCATAATTTTATAATACCATATAGAGTACATAATTCAATACTTATCCACAGTATATATAAAACTATTTTTTTATATTTTTTATAAAAAAAAACTTGACAAATTAAAGCAAATACAATAAGATTGAGTTATGAATAAAACTCATATTGAAAATCTTAGAATACTTGGAAATTTTTTGATTGATTATAAAGGAGAGTGCGGGTTTAATATGGCAGGGTATGCCGAAAACAAAAATGATCCGGAACTATATTCTCCTTCAACAATGCGATCCGTTCATAAAATTAATTGCGACACAATAGCGTGTGCTTTGGGACATGCGCCTTTAATAAGCAAATTTATGCCCAGAGAACATGACTCATGGACAAGTTATGGCGAAAGATTGTTTGGAAAATCCGAATCAACAGATGAAACTGGAGAATGGTTTTGGTGTTTTGGAATAGGGTGGAAAACTGTAGACAACACGCGCATAGGCGCAGGCAAACGTATTTTATGGCTATGTGATCATGGGCTACCCGAAAATTGGAATGCTCAAATGGACAGGACAACAGAGCTTTGCTATGAATAAATCAAATTTCAATTTAAACGATTGGGTTGCTAATAAAATTAAGAATCTATTCTCTAAACCCAAATTGCCCTTAACTTTCACCATTCACACTGATTGCAAAAAAGACATAACATTAGAAGAAATAATTGACTTAGCACAAGAAATGGAAAAATACCGTGAATAAAAAAAACCTTCGGGAAATGGCTAAATATTTACTAAAAAGAGGATATACAGTATTCCCTCACCCTGTATGGCTTGAAGAATATCCAATAATAACATCAGGGCTATCTCTTAATAGATACCTCCAAAAACATGAAAATTTTCCACATATTAAAAACGAAGGATATGCAACTAGAATCAACCGTTTTTTAACTACTGATGATAAAGACAAAGACAAAATAAAAATTGAAAAACAAAATGGCAAGCTTATTTTATTCAATGATATTTGGCAATGGTGCTTTTCGCCTGAATGGGAAAAGATTGCCCAAAGGAAAAGCGAACTAACGACTACTATAAAAAATGGAAAGAAAATAGTTATCCCTAAAGGAGAAGTGTTAACCCTTGCCGAACAGGAAACTGGACAGCGTATTCTCTGGCTACTTGATTATGGATTACCAGAGAATTGGAAAGCTCAAATGGAAGGAAAAGAATTTGGAAGGCTTAAAAGTTTTTATAATGGGTATTAAATTTTTGACTGAAAAGCTCTACTAAAAATTTGACCTTATTGCCGCTGATACACAAGCGCACACCGACAATTAATCACCTGTTCCGCAGGTGCCCCCGGATCACCCGGTCTATCCATTGCATTCCCCGCAACATCAAACAATTCATCTAAAAGTATGGCTGGGTGACTCAACATGTCCCTATGATCATCACGTGTATCATTGTCAATCACAGGTTCCCAAACTTTTAGCAACCCTAAGTCAAGCTCTCTGTCCGCCTGCCTTGTGCTTGTAATGTTAGCAAACATAGCAGCGTTATGCGTCTCTGTCACGGCTATTGCTCTTGCTCTAAAGCGAGCTATATCAGGGATAGTATTATTAATGAGTTTAGCTATAGCATTCACACCAATTTGTTCCTCTGTACCTACTGCAATAATTTTGGCTATGTCCTTCATTGAAGTTTGAGCAACCAAAACGGATTGCGTAGTCCCATTGGCAATAATCCAATCATCTGCCAAGACATCAAAACTCTGTATAGCCTCATCAAGACCCTTGCGCTCCACATTGTAGGATCGTGTAAAAGTAAAGTGCTTAATATCTTTTTCAATATCGTTAAAAATTCTATCTGAAAAAAGCTCTATAGTGCGCTTATATTGACGCTCAAACAAAGCATTAAAATCTTCTTGATGTTCATTTATCACCCATTGGGGTGGCAAACTCCCAGTCTCTCTCAATTGTTTCGCGGCTAAAATGCCTACACGCCGAAGTAATCGTATAACCGCATTTTCCATTTTGTTGGATTGTTGAATTTGGAGGGCAGTCTGTTCGTCACGTTCTTGTTCACGCTCTTTGCGGGTGCTGGTGATTAGCATAATACTAGAAAAGTGCCATTAAGACACCTTTTTGTTAAGCATAATATCTACCAAATTTGTAGACGTATCCTTGTTAAATCCGTCTGCAAGCATACGCTCCACGGCTATATCTGTAAGACTTTTTGACGCAGGCACAGCAGGAAGTTGAGACATTAGAGAGGCCTCCGCAACTTGATCGAGAGGTGTCATTCCAAAAGCAACAAGCAACTGATCGCCACCCTCAAGCGGTGGTAAACCTGTTGCTTTACGTTTTTCATTTATAGTCATGTGAGATATTGCCTCAAAAGCCTGTGCACGGCGCAACTTTCTTTGCGTAAGAGGCAAAATCTTATCCTCATTAATCTCAAGTTTTAGATTCTCATTACCATATCGAGGGACAAGCCAATTATTCAACTCATTAACAAAATGATTCATAAGCGGAAGTATCGAGTTCTCCCAGAGTTGTTGATTAGACGCCTGTATATTGTCAAACTTAGCTTGTTGCGTATTGATAAGATCGATAGGCACTCCAAAGGCAAGCGCAATGTCATGCGCCGACATTTTTTTGCCATTTAAAAAATCCACATCTTTTGCCTTCATAGCACCCTCTTTAAATTCAAAACCACCCTCCACGACCATAGGACGCTCCACATTATCTGGCCCAGAATGCTTTAAATCCAATTCTCTCTTTAAGGCTTCACGCTGTGTATCAGTAAGAACATTATCCTCGGATTTTTGTATTAAAAATCCAGATGGTTTTGCTGAATTACAAAGCATGTTAAGGTTCCACCGTGAAGACGCATTGTGTTGATCAATCGACCATGACGCTGCGTTTATAGGAGACATGCCAAACCAATCATCAATAGGATTAAACAATTTTAAGTGTAAGATATTACTTACACCCATAACTGTAACTGGAAATATAACCTTACGTCCCATAAACTCAAAAATGTAATTGGCCGGCATACGATTAAGGGCAGGGGTAATTGTAATACGGCTGGGACGTAAATTGTATAACCAAGCAGGCTCACCCTTTTGGGGCACAGGTTTTTTATTTGCGAATGATCCTTCAATATACGCGTTCCCATTCATAAGGATAAAAGAATAAGCCTCCTCAAAAAACTCTGAAAAACTTTGCATAGGGTTTGGACGTTTAAGCAACCTTAAAAGTGGGTGGTTTTCTATAAGCTCATCTCCGTCTTTAAGAATTAGGGGCACAGCAGCAGCTTGACAAGCAATCATGCGTATACTTGCGTACCCTATGACATTTTTGACATAGCCCTCTAAGGCGAGTTTGTCATAATCTTTGCGGGAGAATTGGCGTTGGCCGGCTTGCTGCGTAAAGGCCGAAGAGGTTGCCGAAGTCTTACGCTCAATCCACGCCCATGCGAGTTTGTCTAATATTTTAAGATTCATCGTTTTCTCCTAATAATCTTTGGCCATATAGAAATACCTTTTTCATCAATATTTTTATCATTAATTTCATGCAATATGTTTAATGTCTTCTGTGCACCATTTGCAGAGTAACTACACCAAAGTTTTAACCAATCCTTTGAGCTAATTTGTTTATCAATATCCTTAATCTTTGCTCGAAGTTCTACGAAAGGCTTTAATTCTGCGGTGCATTCTTCATTTAATAACTGATCAATCAACCCTAAAACTTCTTTTTGTTTATCACTCATAATTTACCCCTTAAAAACAATCAACAATAAAATGAATATACCTAATGCCATAATAATATAAAAAAGAATATCATTTTTGCGTTGTTTTTTTTCTAACTCACAATAACTATCATCCAGTATTTTTTGATAATTTACCATGCGTTATCATACCCCTTTTAAAAACTTCTTTTCCAAACGCTTTCTATACATTTTTAGCCTTTCTTCTGTATCACGTTTTTCTGAAATATATATAAAAATAAACATGCCTAAAAATGACAATACTATAGTTAAACTAATCCATAATATTTCTACCATATCTTAATCCTTTTCAATCTTAACAAATTTAATCCTTTTAGTAACATTAGGATTTGCCGGATAGGTAACGCCTCTACAAAACATCTCTATATCACATTTAAAATAAACAAATAAACAAGCTAACAAACACATAATTTCTAATATAGTCAAAAAATCAATCAAAGTAATTGTAGTTACCATATCTTAACACTCTCCCGCATTTGCTTATACGTGGCATACCTCATAGCGTCCATTGCATGGTCATTAAATTTGACAGGTTCATCGTAAATTTCTTCAGTCTTTAAATCTTTTCTAAATTTATAATTTTTTATTTCTTTAATTATATTCAAAGAATTTTCTGTTATGTAAATCTTCTTTGACTTGAGTGCATCAATACCGTTTTTAACACTACCAGACTCCTTATTAGCCTTGTTGACATTGTACCCTGCAATGCGCATTTCTTCAATGCGTCCCGGCTCCGCACTATCCGCAATTAATTCATCATCAGAGCTAACTAACCCGTCTAATTTTTTAATCAATTGTGTGTTTGTAAGTTTCCGCTTATAAAGCAGTTCATCAAGGTAGACGTCTTGATCTTTAATCCCCACACGTATAACTGCTGTTGGATTATTGTACCCAAAGTCGACACCAATTCTGTAAAATTCACATTCTGGCATTTCTTTAATAATTGAATAATTATCAAAAATAGTTTCTTTTGATTTCCCACGTTCCCCTAGCCCATAAATGCGCCATGAATTTTCATCCGTTGTTTTGAGACGTTCTATTTCCTTAACAATTTCCTGTTCTAGGAATGGATTATCGAGGTAAGTTGACTTGATAAATTGACAGTCATCACGGGTAAGAATGTGGTCATAAATCCAGTGGAACTCATCGGATGGGTTATAGTCAAGAAAAATGCGTCCCGTGGTTCGCATGGCAAGCTGTTTAAAGTCTTCATGATAAAACTCATTAGCCTCATTCAACCAAAGACGGTTACGTTTAGAACCACGTTTTTTATGAGGGTCATCAAGGCTCCTAAATTGAACAAGATTATTATGTAGATTATAGTCGTTTCTAGTCTTGTTAAAAGCCTTTCTATCGTAAAGTTTTTCAGTGCCAAGTATCGATAGAAAATCTTCTTGAACAGTATCTTTGACGGCTGGCAGGGTCTTACGAAATATACTAAGCTTTTGGCTATGTGTTACTCTTAACTCGTTTATTTGATTTTGACAAATGGAGTATGTCTTGGAGGATCGGGCACCACCTTGGAGAGCTAAAATACGCTTTTTAGCAAGTGTTAATAGTCCGTAGATAAGAGTTGGTTTCACGCATTAGAGTATGCGGTCTAGCAGCCAAAA